>CEPT01049232.1_pt1 | contig 36678 bp, 55 predicted proteins | sample 356221 | NCBI WGS metagenome assembly CEPT01 (sample SAMEA2620081, study PRJEB7988) | marine metagenome | isolation source: saline water (ENVO:00002010), including | reverse complement strand
CTTAGAGATGGGCAGTTACTGCCTGTCTCACAATATGACGCTGAACAACTAGAGGATGCAAAGCAGGGGCAAGCGTACAATCTTAAACCTACTGGCTCCAGATCTAATCCGCATCACAATCTTTATTGGTCAGCGCTAAGAAACGTCTGCAAGGCTACTGGTAAGTGGCCTACAGAAAAACATCTGCATGAAGAGCTAAAATTTGCGTGTGGATACTATAAGTTAAAATATAATGCTATTGCCGGGAAGCACATGCAGATTTCCGATAGTATACAATTTAGCAAAATGAACCAGGCTGAGTTTCACCAGTATTTTGAAATGGCTATGGCTAAACTAGCAGAGGCAATCGGATATGACCCACTTGAAAGTTAGGTTAAACAGGCAAGAAATGCTGGAGTGTAGACAAGCAGCTACACTTCGATGGCAACTATCTAGAGCTATGGGAGTTCCAAACCAGAGAAAAGATGGCAAAAGAAATGATAACGATGTAGATCAACTAGGCATTAAAGGTGAGACTGCTGTAGCAAAAGTATTAGGCTGTCAGCATAACGTATTTCAATATAGCTCAGATTACGGCGTAGATATGTTCCTGGGTGATATAAGCATAGATGTTAAAACTACCTTCCATCAAAATGGTAAACTGCTTTTTAAATCGTTAGATGCATTTAAATCCAAATGTTCTGTTTTAGTAACTGCATCAGATGAAGAGGATGTAATGATTATAGCTGGCTACATACCAAAAAAAATTTTCAAAGAAGAGGCACAACATGAAAACTTAGGTGGATACGGACCTTGCTATACAATGGAGCAAATTTATTTGAGACCTATCGAAAGCCTGTGGAAAATATATCAAGAAATGAGATTTGAATGAATTTGGCTAACAAACCACCATTGGGTCAAAAACAACCTAAGAAAAAAAAGAATGAAAAGTTTCTCAACAAGATAAGAGAAATGCGCTGTTGCGTATGTCAAAGATTTGGCGAGGTACAAAACTCACCGACAACAGCACATCATCCGATACATGACAGATACAGCACTAGCAAAAGATCAGATGGTGAAGCTATCCCCCTCTGCGAAGGACATCACCAAGGTTTATGGGATAACTCCAAGATTGCTATACATAAAGAACCCAAATTATGGCAAGAGACATATGGCCCTGATTGGTCCTATTCTGTCCAAGATATAGACACATAAATCACTGGTCCTTTATCCGGGTGACAATAGACCTTTTTAGCATCAATGCTGGTTACTTGTTTATCTGAATAGTAAACAACATTTTCTAGTCCATCACCCACTGATTTTACAATGTTGTCTAAATCAGGCTTACAAGTTGGTTTTATGACACCATATTCTGCCTCCAATCTTTTTATTTTAGACCAAGATTTAGGTATTTCCATAAATGCTTTTACTTCCATGTGAACAAATTTTTCTGTTGGCTCTAGCTTTTGTTCCTGCATTACTGACCAAGCCGCTGCATGGATACGTTGCTCATACTCCCTGGTTTTAGGAGGGGTATACACTTGCCCGGTCCTAGTAAATCGAGGTCTACCCTTGCCAACAGGCTGACCTGATACCTCAAACTCTACTTTGTTAATTTTCTGCAAATTTATATCCCCAATGGTTTCTAATAAATTCAACGATTTACTCCCTATAATCACTATTTTGAAAAAAAAGTTAGTTTTTTTTAATTTTTTTTACAATCCTCCCTTGATATTTGTAGCACCGATACTACATATATAATATAAGGTAAAAAGGAGAAAAAAATGAACACCTACCAAATAGTCGAAGAAAGATACGAGCCAACACCAAACACCGCTGAGTATGGTTATGGTGATTATTCTAAAAGAAAAGTTGTTGTGCTTGCAGAGGTACAAGCTGACAGTGAGAAAGAAGCAAAGAAGTTAGCTAAACAAATCAACAAAAGCATCCGTTTTTCAGGTATCAACGGCGCATGGGTAAGGGAGATATAATTATGATTAAGTTAACTGAAAACGAGGCTAAAATATTATTGCAATTAGCAAAGATTGGTTCAGAAAATTTAACTTTAGAAGTTCTTAAAACAACAAGAGACAGACTTGATCTATTAAATGTTGAACAGGTTTTAAGATTTTGCAACCCAGTAACTGACAAAGCACCAGGTAAAACTTACAAGCCAACAATAGAAATAAACGTAGCTGGTGAAAGAGTTGCAGGATTAAACGGTAAAAAATGGAAATTGCAGATTTAAAAAAATAAAAAAACTTTAGGTGCTGCCCTTGTAATTGTAGCACCTAATCCCCATATAAGTAGTATAGAGGTAACAAGGAGATAAGAAATGTTAGAAGTAAATACAAAAGTTATGATTGAAAGTAGTAGGTTACACAGAGGATCGCATGACGGACAAATAGGTACAATCGTACAAATTCATCATAACAATGTTTTTGTTCTTGTTAACGATACCATAGCTTGGTTGTTCGATGATGAAGTAAGGGAGATATAAAAATGACTAATCGAGAAGAAACAACTGAACAACTTTATGTTTGTTTTTTATGGCAAGCTTTAACTGGTGGTTATTTTGCACCTGCTGGAGTTGACGATCTAGAAGCAGCAAAAGGATTTGCAGAAGATTTAATCCGTGAACATGGTGAAGATTATCCACTTAACAAACTTAACAGGGAGGTAATGGAACTAATCATAAATAACGAAAAACCAGAAATATTAAGGGATGAAAATAATGTTGCTTAATGAATTTCTGGCCGGGTTAGTATTTGCTGCTTTTACAGTAGCAATACTACTAGCCTAAAAAAAATTCTTGTAGGCTATTGAATTGTAGCCTATAAGATACTTAATGTAGTAACATACTAAACAGTGAGGTAAAAAAACTAGTATGGAAAATTTTACAGATCATCAATTACAATTATATGCAACGCTTGTTGGAATGCGTCCAGGTACTATGGGTGTGCAACAGCTTGCAAATGTACAAAGCAAAGTAGCTGACATATTTAAAGACGAGTTGGGTATTGAATTTTCCCATGATGAACAAGGTGATGTATTGCACCAAATTCTTGTCGATTATGATATGATCAAAATTACACATAAGCCTGTTAAAAGAGCTAACGAATATAACGAGGCTTTATAATGCGTAGACAAGCCACATATACCACTAGTTGTTTTCTTGAGGTGTGCGTTAAGGGTCTACCAATTAAGATCTGTGCGGAAGCGGTAGTTGACTACCGTGACCGCATTATCGAACACGTTGATATTTACCTGGAAAATGGACGTAAGCACAAAGCTTTTCTAAAAGCAACTGATGCATACAAACTGCCAGAACGTATTAAGGCATATATCGAAAAGCAGTACGAAGAAGATATAGGCTGGGCTTTAGAGGAGAGTTTATAATGGCTGATAAGATTGCAATAATGAACTATAGCATTGACGTAACTGAATTAGATTATGACAGTGCTAAATTCACCTCGATGCCAGGCACTAAAGCAGAAAAGAAATTTATTTTAGTGCTTGATTATATCGAGAACCGTTGGGATTTATGGAGCGGTCATCAAACCGATTGGGTAGAAAATGCTCTTATAAGTGGACGAATTAATCACAAGAGTTGCATTTATAAAATTCTACCAAAAGTTTTACGATTTATAGATGATCGTGACCATGAGCAAATTGCTGCATAGTGATTTAAACCCTGCCGACAGGGAGCTTCTACGCTTCCTGCGGCGTCAAGTCGATAACCTACAAGATCGACTGTACGGGCATGATCATCACCCGGATATAAAAAACGATCTTTGGAGAGCCAGGGAAGAACTAAAACAATTTACATTAAAACTAAGACGAAATGGGGTAAAAATATGATAGACTTTAGACGAGAGCTTATGAAAGAGTTAGGAAGGATACCTACTGAAGCTGAGATAGGTGAACACATGGCAAAAGTTATTGGGTCACACACTAAACTACAAAGAAAGCAAAAAGAAAATAGTGTCCAAAGTTCTCCTGCAATACAAAAAAGTAGATTAGATGGTAATGCCCATAGACGCAAAGATAGTATTCAGGCATCGCCAAGAGTTCGAACGATTAATATTTTGCTTGGTTATGATTTAACAAATGCACAAATAGCCAATGCGTTAAATTTACCAGTGCATACTATATCCGATACAATTTATCGGTACAGATTGCCTAGAAAAGAAGTTTTATCTGTAAACGGTAACAAGAAAAATGTGGTGGGGAGCTAGGCCGTAGCCTATGTCCACCCTCGTGAAACTCCCCGAAAGGGGTCATAACATAAGGAGATTAAAACACAATGGAATTTTTTCATCTACTGGTTATCCAATACATGGTAAGCGGTCACCGACAAGAAACTAAAATATGGTTTCCTAGTGAGGATGCTTGCTGGAGTGTACTAGTAGATAGGAATAGTCTTTACGATAAAATAAATGGTGAAGCTGGCTGGTGTATAGACAGTGAAATACCATCAAAAATCGTAAAGCCGAAACTTAGACCTTGGTGAAAACATGAGGTTTAAGTGGTAAGCTATGAGTGCCAGGGTGGTTTTTGACGTAGCTCATTCTTGGACCCTAACCATAGCAGCCTGGGCCTAAACTCCTTCATGGTGACCAGGTAGTGTAACTGAATGAGTGGTTGCACTTAAAAGAACAGCGAGGGCGGTTGTGTACCCCTGTCAGACTGTCTTTCTAGCGCAGTGAAAGACAGTAGTGTAACCTGACATGAGGCGGCGTATATCTTGGTTGGAGCCAGGCGCTGGGCGTCCTCGCTTTTTATATAAGATAGGTAAAGATTTTTTTAGTTTCTTTCATCCTATGGTCTAAGCCGATTGTACCACCATTAATTTTTTTAGTGATACGGGTAATAGTGTCATCATTGACGCCATTATCTGCGATCTTCCACAAACCATTTTTCTGGAAAAACCAAATAGCTGTATCCATCGGATATTTTGTTTCGATGATTTCTGGGTTCTCTAATATTTCCGGGTCACCCATATCATCAGAAAAGGCTTTTACATTGTTATAGCCCGTCAATTGAAGGAAACCTCTTCCCAGGAATTTTCCAGCCATTCCAGGGGGGTTACCCATCCTACCGCCATAAACCTTCTCAGCGAGCTTCTCAGGGTCTCTGGCGAACGGTTCTGCACTCTCCTTAGTAGGAAATCTGCTAGGCCATACTTTCATCATAGCCTCAACGGAATAATTTAGATTTTCTCGAACATATCGAAAATTACCGCTTTCGTGTATTACCTGGCCTAAAAGATGTGCTGCACGTTCTGGACTAAGTGCATAATGCTTTTTTATAGCTCGTGCTGTATTTGGGCCAAATGATCCATCAGGTTTAGCGCCAATCTGCTTTTGAAAATTTGCTAATGCTTCACTCATTTTTTACTATCCGTCCCTTTTAACTTGTCGAAACTTCTTGCGCCAGCCATTCCAAGCATTCCTAAAAGCAAAGGCATCATAACGCTCATGTCAGCCTGTGGGATTATAACACCGAACCCGGCGCATATTGGGCTAACAATATAATTTACACCTAACCCTATTCCACCCAGCCATCCGATGAGTGGACGCCAGGACGATTGGAACCAGTTGCCCTTGGCGTCAGCTTTAAGTATTTCTAACTGAGCGAGGGCAAGCTCCTGGCTATGCTTATCAGCCATTGTAGCCACCTCGTGAGCTAGTTTAGCGGCCTGGTCCTTGTCTGGTATTACCTTATCGAGAATGCCACTTACGGGGCCTATCAATTTATCAATCAATTGTCCTTACTCCCTACATTTGTAAAACCATAATAACTTGCAACGATTGCAGCTATCGAAACATAGTAAATGTTACTCATGCTAGACAGCATTACTGAAGCTTGCGGTAACTCCATCCACTCAGTAAAAACAACACCGAAGGGAAAGAGCAACATGCCAAATAAACTAAACCAGCACATCCTACGTTGAGCATCTCTACGGGCATCATTGTCACTCATGATACGGCGGCGATCTTCCAACATTATTTCACGTTCTTCGGGGTCTATCTTCCCGTTGTCATTAAAATCATACTGTTTTTTCGGCATTTAAAAACCTCCTTGCAACTCTCAAGTCACTTGTTTGTATAACCACTTTACCGTTTTCTGTATATACGACAAACCTATTTCTCTTAACCTCGACAAGTCTCACCTAATCCAATCTCTAACGTCAATCCAATTCATGTAGTGTAGGTACGCCATTGAGCCGATTGCAGAAAACAACAGAAGCACAACTATCCCGGCAATAGTTATAGCCAATTCTTGCCTTTCAATTGCTTCTCGTCTGGCTCTAGCTTCAGCTTCCCTTTTTTCTTGCAACACTTCCCGTCTTATTTTGAGCAAAGTTTGCCAATGCGAGGGTCCTAATTGCTCTGAAATAAATTTTTTCAATTCCTCTTCAGCTTCAGCAGCCTGTCTTAATTTGGCAAACCGCTCCATAGCGATTGCGTTGACATTTGAGCCAGACACTCCTTTTTGTTGGAGTTTCTTTTTAGCATTATCAGTAGCATCAAAAAACTGCCCTATTTCTTTAGACAGACTTGCAACGGTTTTCCCGGCCATTAGAGAAGATTTCACAACGCCCAATATCGTTAAGGGGTCCATATTTACCTCCCGTCAGATAGTGCAGGGCTTCTTGTCAAATATTCTAAAGTATTTTCTAAAGTTTTTACTCTAGCTTGTAATTTCACGATCTGATTAAATTGCAGTAGAAAACCCTCCTGCGTTTCGTACACCTCGTCAAATTCGGACATTACATCCTCTAAGGTTTCTTCACCTTCTTCTTCAAGTTCTACGATATAATCAATTATTTCATCTATTTGTTCCGCATTTTGTTCAACATCTCTGATCAAATTGGTGCGGTCAGTAGCATTGTTTTCAATGGTCAAAGTTTCGACCTGTTGTGTAAGTCCTTCTATAATAGATGCTTGCCCAGAGGCATACCATATAGCCCCACTGATTGTTCCCACAGTAGCCACGACCATAGTTCCAGCAGTAAGGATATTTACCTTGGGCAGATCCATTTAGTACCCGTTAGCTATCAACTTACTATACTCACCAGAAGTAAGTTTTTTCTTGACATACTCTTGAAACTCTTTGGACCCTAGCTTTGCTCCACATTCTTTCATCCACATTTCGATCACAACAAAAGGTATAGATCCAACAAGTCTCATATCAGACTTACGGTTGTGTCCATCAATATTTCTTTCTTTGTTAAAATCTAAAATATCCTGGACATCCTGGCTACGATCAACAACCAGTTTATTATCTTCCCAATGATAGTTTGTTTTTACATCATTTTGCATTTTTCTTTTTAGCCTTTTTCTTTGGGGCTACGCCTCCAACCCAAGCTTCATTTGTTTCTGTAGTTGGATCATCTTTTTGCAATTGACCCTTACTATTTCTAGCACGTTTTGGCTTTTCTTCTGCCCGGATTGCTAATCCATTTTCAATCATTGCCCTGCCTTCTGCGTCTGTCACATCAAACTCTTCATCTAGCATAGCTTTTTTGCCATCCACAAAAGGCTGTCTATCACTAACAATTTTAATTTTCATATTAACCTCCTATTAGGTATGGGGGCTAAATCGCCCCCACTATTTTTATGATACGTCTGCAATTATCCCGTGGGCCTTTTCAGAAGTAACCTCAACGCCCCATTCTGCGCTGATTAATCTACGCTCTGACAAACCAGTACGGGCAAGTTCTTTTTGCGTTGCTGTTTGTAGATATGCAATTTTAGCATAATTTGGGTCCAAAACGAGAACATCCCTAGAACGGACGTGCCTTGCTGGAACGATTTCTAGACTTCCAAAATCAGAAATATAGATGTCCACAGCGGCTGTAAGGCGCTTCCCGTCCACTTCTTGGAACTTGGTAGCATTACCTGTGAAACCAGAAATGGTCTGCTTCTGGGACGCCCCACAAAGCACAATGCTAGGTTCTGCACCTTCAGTCCAACAATCAGCTACGACACTCTTCAACATAGCCTCAGTGATTGCTCTAGCTGTTCCGTCAGTAGCCGCTGCGTTTGGATAACCAGCAGAGCCAGATCCTGATGTTGTACCGTTAGCACCACCAGTACCACGATTTACGTTTGTGGTAAGGAATGCAGGAACACCAGCAGTCACACGAGCCGTACCAGATGCACCAGCATTGGCGGCAGCATTGTTTAAGCTCATTTTTTCCATATCGCGTTTTAGGGCCGCTAGAGCATATGCAACCTGTTTTGCAGTAGTCTGAGCGTCTGCCACACCAGAGACCTGGTTAGCGGTGTCAGAAACTTCTACGACCTTCGTACTGATATTTGAATAATTGGCTTTTCTTACTGCGTTATGGGGTGCATCGTTGGCTAATCCAGAGTCACCCTCGATTTTGGAATTGTTGTCCACAGCAGCCGCCAGATCCACTTCTGCCCACTCAAAGTAGGTATTAGAGATGTTGCGAGTGCCTACAGCCGCCATAAAAGGACACTCTGTTGGACTTATAGATGTTAATGCACTTGAAAGATCTTCTTTAATGATACTTTCTGAGTACGTTTCGTTTGTATTAGCTGTTACAGCCATGATTTAGTCTCCTAGACAAAAGTTAAGATAATAAAAACCTAGCAACATCATCGACACTGCCAGTTTTCTCCATTTGCGATTTTAACTTTTTAGCTTGTGAAACTTTCCCAGCGTTTGCTGCACGTTTAGCTGCTGGCTTAACTACTTTCCTAGCTCCCTCTACCTTTTTCTCAGCTTTGGACTTACTAGTTTGTAGCTCTCGCCATTTTAAAGCATCATTTAAAATACGAACTTCTTCAGCAGTTTGAACAGTTCCAATCATCTCATCTGTCAGATTGTAATGTTTTTTTGCTTTGACGGTCATATCTTGTATAATTTCAGCTTTCTTTTCAGGATTACTAAACTCAGGCATCCACTCCGCCAGGCGCATGGCCTCTTGGCTAAGACGTTCATCGTTTAATCTTTGTTGCTCCTGTGCTTCACGTTGCGCTACAGCCCTTGCTTGTTGCTCAAACTGTTGGCGCTTGTCTACAGCCCTTCGATATTCCGCTTCCTTTTCCAAGAAACCTATAGGGTCACTGCTACGCAGTTCCTCGCTTGGATATTGTGGGACTTGCGGCACACCTTCCGCTTGGACTTGCTTCATTAATTGCATTAAAGCTTGTCGCTCTTGGGTGGTCTCCTGTTGTAGCCTCTCAATTTCTTTCTTTTGATTAGCAACATTCGCCATACCCTCTTGGATATACTTTTGACCAGAATAACCTCGTGTCAGTTCTGCAAGGTCTACCTGTCTTTCTTCACCGTTAACTTTTACAGTGTAAAGAGGCTCTTGCTCAACTTCGGGTTCTTCAGCTACTTCATATTCCTCATCGTCAGAATATTCTTCACCATCGTCTGACGCTTCAATGGCATCCTCTTCAAGCTCCACAACCTCTTCTGTTTCGGTCTGATCGACATCAGTTGCCTCCACAGCTTCTGGCTCTGGTTCAGTTGGATTTTCTACAGTTGTTTCAAGTAAACTTGCGGCCACTGCATCCATATCTCTGCCGTCTATTGGGTTAGTCGTTTCTTCAGCCACGGTGCTTTCCCTTATGTTTTAAGATCTCTATAGCATCTACATCTGCCTTTAATGAGACCTCGATTGCATTTAATGCCCTGAGAATGGCATGAGCGTCCTCACGGATCTCCACCTCATCGGCGCTACTATTTGCAAAAACATTCATTTGATGTTGTCGCAAATCCCTTATGGTTTCTATAAACCAATCATTTTCTAACAGGCTTTTTGATCGTCTAGCCCTTATTTCTAAATCAACCGCCATTCATACCCATCATTGCTTCGTTATGTTGACGTGTTGCATCTTGTTCTGCCTTAATGCCCTGGACGTCTACAGCCGTTCCATACTTACCTAATATTTCTGCCACTTTTACTGCTAAGTTCTGTACCATTTCATCACGCTGCAAATCATCTTTCATAGCTAGTTCATGCATTTTGTACTGATTATCCATTTGTGCTTTAGCCATGTCAACTTGTGCGTTTGTTTGTGTTTTAAACTGTTCTGCTTGCATTGCCATTGCCATTGGATCTGGCTGCTGCCCCTGCATCATAGCTTGTTGTTGTGCTTGCTGTTGCTGCATCATCAGCATTTGCTGCTCTATTTCTTCAGTCATTGGCTGGTAATATCTTTCTGCGTTTCTAATACCGCCCAGAGCCAACATATCAGCTAGTGTGTTTCTTATTTGCGTCAAAGTAACAACACCGTTCATTGGCCCATATGCAGTGTAAATCTGTTGCTGTATAGCTAATGTTTGCTGTAAGGCTGCTGCACGTTCGTTTTGTCTACCTGTTCCTATTCCTACATTAACAACTAAATCCATTTCTGGATTAAATGATGTAGGATCTATCGGAACAAAATCACCGTTAACACGCATTACTTGTTCTTCATCTACATTTTTGACAAATAATTTAAGCATCAGTGAAAACAATTGACGCATACCACCTTCAGCCAAGTTTCTTGCAACTACTTCAGCTTGACCAGCCTGGCCCTCCATAGACGCCGCAACACTTGTTGCCGTTGCACTTTTTAACACATCAGGATCTAGCCCTTGTGCCATTTTGCTTACGCCAGTTTTGTTATCTACTAACTGGTCAAAGTATTGTAAGGCCGGGAGTGTTTGTGCTGCTGTAAAAGGTATTGCCATTTCTTTCATGGCATTTAAATTTTTAACTCGCACAATGCGTCCGACTTCGTTTGATAAAACGTCTTCTGTTGCAACCTGACCATCGACTATCTGTAAGCCCGGATTGTTAACCAAAGCAGCATTATCCAAAATACCTCTTAGCATCGAGGTTGCTGCGTCCTGGTCTGATATACACAAATCAACAGTTGAAGTGCCAAAGAAAGCATGAGGTTCTGGGTCAACCTCAAAAATAGCGTATGGTGTCTCGTCAGCTTCATAAAAATCTAACAAAGTATAATTAGAGCCAGCGCAAATAAATTGATAGAGTTGTGGCTTGCCAGTACCCTCAATGTCTAATTTCATAAATGCTGTTGTAACGGTAATTTTCTTTGACGATAAACTTTCGTTTTCATCATCTGCATCACTTACCGTATATCCCCGGCGTTCAAATTCAGCCTCGTCATCAGTAACTGAATATTCAGTGTTGTTAACATCTTGAAGTTCTTCCTCAGTAAATCCCATAGCAAATAAATCAGCCATAGTCATATCTGATGTATGACCACAAATATAATACTCTGAAATACTTCTTGCAGATCTATCAACGAAAAAATCCTCCGGTGGAATTGATTTTACCGCTAAATCTCCATCTGGTAATGATCGGGATATTTTTAGATCATGTACTGCTGCATCTGCATCTATTCCATCTTCACTAATTTTTGTCACAGAAACTTTTTCATGCTCAATAACTTCTACATCATCGCTTTCAACAATTAAGGTAAATTCCTCATCACTCAAACCAGTGTAAGTTTGTATATCCGTTTTAACCCGGTCATCATAATAGACATATGCAATACCTGTTTTTTTAACCATCGCATCCTGAAAAACGTCATTAATTAATTTATAACCATCTAACTGTTGGAACTTATAGTTAATAAATTTTGTAGCTTGTTCAGCAGCCTGGGCATCCTCTGGACCTCTAGGAACAAATTCTACGGGCTTTTCACTGGCTAAGAACACACGCTGTAAAGACGGTTTTAATCCTCTAACAACATCCCGGCACTTACTGCTAACGACACTGCTTCGCCCTTCTTCAAAACCTAGATCTGTTTCTAAATCAAAGTATCGTTGCGCTTTTAAACGCTGTGGATGTATTTCTGCATCTATAAAATCTACAGCGTCTTGGATAGCTTTTGAGACAATACTTTCTATCTGTAATTTATCTAATGGCTCTAAATGCATTTACTTTCCTTTACTGTAACAGTCCCCTAAGTTCTTCTCTAGCTACGTCCTGACCACCACCGCCAAAGCCTATAAAGATTGCATTTGCTAATGCCCTGTTTTGTTCTGCTGTAGGTCTTTGACCTAATCTAGCTTGCTCTAATATTCTAAGCGCATCAATAGCTTGATCTGTGCCTTGTCTTGTAAGAACCTCTGCAATTTCTTCATATATTGCATTTTTACGGTTAATACTCATTTCATCAGTAAACCCGGTTATTTCTGAAACTATCTTTTGCGCTGCCTCAAAAGGTTTACCTTGAAGCAATGAAGTTGCAGGACCTGGCTCTATTATTTTATCAACATCACCTTGAATGGCTTGCCTTATTGCTGTTTTAGAATTTTGATTGAAAGCAGACCTTACAATTGCTGTCTGTGCTACTTCATCTATCTGTTTCAGTAATTCATCAGCTTCATCACCCATAACTAATTTAATTTTAGTACGAGCGTTTTCTGATGATGTAAGCTTATAAAAAGCATCTAATTGTCTAGCCTCTAAATCTGGATCACTAGGAACAGCTTTTACATCACCTAACACTTGTTTAATGTAAGTTCTCATGCCCATTTTTGCAGCTTCTCTTTGTGCAAAAGTTGGGTTTGGTCCTATTGTTTCGTAAACATTTTCGACACCGGTTTTTGCTCTTAATGCTTCATTACCAATACGATATGCATTTTGTTCAGCAATTTTATCTCCACCTAAGTTTACAGCTTTATTATAAATTTTTACACCATCTTGATCAACGACAGCATCACCAATAGCCTGGCGTAAATCTCTAGCCAATCTATTATATCGTAGCCCCTTAGTGGTAAATTGTAGTGTAGTAGCATCTCTGTTTTGTTCAGCTAATGTCTGTAAAGATCTTTTTAAATAATCTAGCTGTATTACATTAGGTAATTCTGTTTTTTCTATAATATTACCAGCATCATCTACACGGATTAACAATTGTGCATTGTTAATACCATCTGCCAACATATCTGCATTAGCTTCTTCAAATGCTTCTTTCAAAGTTTTATTGTCTACTCGTTTAATTACATTTAAAACGTCAGCACCTTTACTACCCGTTCCATAATCAATTGATGTATTATACGCTGCTTGATAAGCTTTATTTCTTGCTTCTTTTGTTCTGCCAGAAATAACTCTTTGTGCCTCTGTTGGGCCTTTAAAACCTTCTCCAAGAGTTTCATCTAATGTTCTAGATAAATCACCTGAAACAGCAGCAGCCCTATTTTCTAATGCATTTCCTATAATTTGCCCGGCATCATTAACACCTGAATTACCAGCAGCGTCTGCTAATGCTCTTGCTGCAACACCGCCATCAACAAGCATACCGTTTTCGCCAGCCCTCTGCACTTGTGCAATTGCTGTATTAATATCACCGCCCATGTTAAAAGCGTTTTTAATAACAGCCGCTGCGTTTCTGCTTATACCTAACGCTGCACCAATAGCTTTTACATCTGAAGCTCTTACAAACTCCATAAGATTTCTGCCACCAGCAGCCAAAGGAGCCGTTGCTCCACCTAATGCAAAACCTCCTGCACCGCCAAAAAAAGCACCCTCGCCACCAGCTTGCAGTCTATTACCATCTTCCGCTTGACCAGCACCCATAATACCGCCCTGCGTAGCACCTGATGCCATTCCAGCAATTGCACCTCTGCCCATGTTGCTCAACATACTATTGTTTGGATTGCCAGCAAAATACTCTGCTAATTTAGGAAATTTTTTTGCTAACTTATATGCTTCTCGAATACTTATTCCAGCTTGTATTGCTAAACTTTCTAATGGTCTTTCAGTCTGCATTGCATTATTTAAGGCTCTTATGCCTTGCGCTGTATCTTTAAATCCAAAAGCTTCAATCACCTCATCTGTAAAAGAACCAGCACCAAAACCTATGGCTTGCATACCAGTAGCTACTCTAGCACTCAAAGGGTTTTCTTGGATTAAACCTTGATTAATCATGCTTTGAGACAAATCCCCGGCAGAAACTTTTCCAGATATAAACTCATTTATTTTATCTTGATCTTGTGTAGAATATCCCGGTGAAACTAATGACCGTGTACCGTCTGGAGCTATTACTACAGCTTCTTGATTGTCTTTGCCGCCCCTCAGTGCATTGCCGTTTTCATCCTCTGCAACGAAAGTAGCTGTAGCCAAATCTAAATTATCAGATTGTTTAAGGGCATCTTCTGGACTATCAGCAACAATTCTAGCTAATTTGCCATTTTCTTTTATTCTGACATAATATGCTTTTTTAGCCATCGCTGCCTCTTAGTTTTCTATTGTGTTACCATTACTTGACTGGTTAGCTTGTTCTTTTTTTAATCTTTTTCGTTCTTCATCATATAAATCTTTATTATTATAAAGTGGATTGAGTTGTGATGCTAACTGATCTAGTTGTGCATTAAATGCTGCACCCTCTGGTCCAGAAGCAGCTATTAATAACATTGCAGCTTGCTCTCTACGCTGTCGCTTTTCGTCTATTTGTCTTTGACTATCACCGGGAACAGGAAAATATTGTCTATTTGCGCTTTCAAATTCACTTTCAGCGATTGCAGCACCTGACTCACGCCTAAGAACAGCATTAACAAAATCGCGTCTTGCATCATCATATGATTTAAAATTTTCATTTTGCAAAAATCTGCCAGCCCCAAAAGGAACAAAATTTAGTGCATTTTGGAAAAAATCTGTTCCTGCAAGTTCAACACCAGAAAGTATATCATTTGCTTTTTGAACCCTTCGCCCAAAAGTTAATGCATTACTTTTATCTTGATTTAAATCAGGGGTTCCTATTGTGATTTTATTTCCAGCAGCATCTGTATAGGTAAATCCTGCCATTGAACCACTGCCTGATTTATCTGAAAAAACAGGTTTTCCAGTTGCCCTGTCAACTAACGTATTCCCAACAACCACATAATCGCCACGTTGTGCAGCTAAATAAGCTGCGTAAACTTGATTGATAGGAACACCAGCGTCTATAGCCCCTGCAAACGCTGCGCCTCCTGGCAATCCTTTTAAATATTCTACTGTTCTGTTTCTTTGGTCTTTTTCTTTATTTTCTTGATATTGCGCTATTGCTTGCTCTCGTATGCTATCTCCCATTCTAGCTTCTGGCAAAATAAGAGCATCTAGACCCATACCAAATCTTTGCATTGGGCTAAAAATTTGATCTTCTCTTCTTTTATTAAGACCGCCTAAAAAATCTAGTAAACTTGCCATAATTTATCCTTTTACCTGGGAAACATACTTGCGCCTAGTTGAAGATAATTAAACAGGCCCGGCTGAAATTGACTTGTTTGACCTGTCATATTTGGCTGACCAGATATTGTCTGTAACAAAGTATTTAAACCTTGCCCTGGACCACCTGTGTAGCCTCCGTATTGGCCTTTTGTTGCATTGATAAGGTTTTGCATCATTTGTTGCTGCATAGCGCCTTGTTGCATTTGCTGAGTGTTAACAGCTTGCCCCATGTTAAAGGCTTGTTGTCCTGCATTTTGCAATCCTGATGCAGCATTAAAAGCATTATTCATTGCCTGACCGTAACCCTGCTGACGTAATGCGCCAACTTTATCTAACGCTTGCTGTTGGTAACCCTTGCCTAGTTCTGCCATTGCAATGCCATGCCTGGACCCACCAAATGCCCCGGCTTTTTGCGCTTGTGCATCTAGATTGTTCATTGCTATTTGTGAAGCTTGACCGACATCTCTTAATGTTGTGTCAACCACTTGTTGATTATAAGGGTTCATCATACTAGCAGCCGCTGCACCTGGGTTCGAATAAGTGTTCAGTGCTTGCTGATTAGCCGTAGAAGCCCTCATGAACGGATTTGCAGTAGGTTGAACCATATTTGGATTTGCACCACCAGCCATTTTACTTTCCTCTTCTGCCTTGTCCTTGCATTTCTAGTTCAACGGGCTGATTGCCCGGCGTTCTTGATCCAGCTTGACCTGTCATTGGGTCAATTAAAAAACTGTCAAGATAGCTTGCCTGACCAGGACGCCTTTTTGCCAACTCATCGACAGCCGCATCGAAACCTTCACCTGAAGAATACCCGGTCATGCCACCCATTGTTTTTGCTTCAGGCAAATATGATTGACCTCCGCTCGTTGGCATTCCAAAAGCCGAGGCCATCATATCTGTTCCCTCAAATGATGCATTTTGCAAAGGACTGAAACTCGCAACATCTGGCCCGTAATAGGGAACATATCCCGTAGCAGATAAATCTGTCGCGGTTCCAAGAGCCTGTTGTAAACCTGTTTCCGCAAAGGCTGGTAAATTTGCCTTTTCTGTTTTAGTGCCGCCCGATCTGCCACCCATTAATCTATCTCCTTTTGAAAATTAGCATACAATAATTTCCAACCTTGTGGTTCTAATGGTTTTTTCCATCCTAATCTGCCTGACATTGTAGCTGCCTCGCATCCATGACTTTTAGCCCAAATTTTCACATCGTCATTCATATCTAATATCTGATCCAACTCTCCACCAGCTAAAAATATATTTAACACTTTCTTTCTTGGGTATATCACAATCTCTGTCACAATGCACCCCCTCTCGCTAGGCCAAAGTTGCATACGGCTAGATCTAATACCATCGACTATATCTTCAAACTCGTGTGTGCCTCCAGTATACTCTAATGCAGCCTCTATCCAGGGCCGACATCTTTCTATTTCGTTTACAACAATATCTTTTGCCATCTAGTATGTAGACAGTGCTACCCTCTTCCAAATTGCTGTACTGCCATCATGTGAAGCCGTACAAATGTAAATATAATTAGTATCCCAAGCTATCATTCCTGCTACATCACCAGCCGCACCGACACTTGAATTAGGTGTTGTCTGCTTCATAGCAACTTGCTTAAAAGCGTTTTGCGCTGAAACGACAGGATAATTGTTTTCGTCATCCCAAAGAAAAATACCGTTTTCACTAGGGTTATCATCACTTGTTTTAAAATATAATTTACCAAGATTTCGTGTTAGAAATAAATTAAGCTGTCTGCCCCATTGTCTAACATCATCCCCTAGTATTGGTGGCGTTACTGGCATCAGCGCCTACCCCCTGCCTTAACTTCTAATCTCATGACGCCTACACGCCAATCAGTGTTCTGATCACCTTCAACACGCATTTTAACTTGTCTGCCAGTAAATCTTACTGAAGTTGGGTTAGAAGGGTTAAATGGGCCAAAAGTACGTTCTGTATCGTTAGGATGAAATCGTGTTTTGAATTTTAAATCCACATCACCTTGGGTTTTTTCATCCGTTATGATTTCAGTAACTTTTGCAACCTGATCACCGTTACCAATGCTTACTGGCCCTGTTTCGCAGAAAATAGACGAACCCTCGTAGTTAAAACCTATTTCGTGGTTCATAATATCTGTCTTTGCGCCATGTTTAGCCATGAATGGATATGCAAAAACACCGCGACTTACGCCTGAAGTTCTTGATAAATTACCTATAAGCCAATGACCATCTTTAAAATCATAAGCTACATAACGATCTATTTCTGTAGATCCAGACGAACAGTAAAACCACCAGATTTCGTTGTTTGCACCGTTGACCATACCCCAAACTTTTGACTGTTGCGCTTGGTTGAAATCATTAAACACATAATCTTGAACATCACATTTTAATGTTTGAACGCTGTTACCATCGAAGTAATGGAAATTTTCTTGACCATACCAAAATGCACCTTGGTCAGTTGCTACCGCACTTAATCTAGATACTGCCCCACAGTTAGTTCCTACACGCTGAAAAGAATACACATAGGGGGGGCCAACATATTGGGCCATGTGAGCGTCTGTGTCAGTGATAATTAATGTAACGCCTCTTGTTCTAACGCCACCCATGACCTGACCACTAGTCGCTAATTCTATGTCCCCACTTTCGTTATTTACGGCTGGCGTCCACTGTGTATTGTTTTCTTTATCGCACCACTGAACCTTACGACTATTGCCACCAGCACCTAATGCAAAAATAAAGCGTTCTTCCGTTACAACTATACCTTTGTTGTTAATAGGTGCGTTTGTTAGCGGTTCTGCAACCGTCTTTTGCTTTAATGATATATTATCAATATCAAAGTTTGGCGTATTGTAAGCTTGCGGTATTATTTCAATTTTAACAGTTGTATCATCTGCGCCAAACCTAAAGACGTTTGATCCAACAACTAAAGTTTCATGCACATGAACCGTTGTGCTAGTCGTGCCAGTTACCTTAATTTTGACGTTAGGAACAGTGCTTGCATCGCTATCATCGTTAGGGTCTATCAAATCAACGGTAACATCGTAGCTGTCTTGTATGTCAGGTGTAACAACTAGACCACTGACTGTTTGGTCTAAATTACCAAAATTTACTCGTTGCAGTTGGTGCGTAGATCCTATGTCTTGTCTAATTACATGGCTTGACCCAATATCTAAATCAAAAGAGTGGTTAGTTCCTAATGCACCAGCAGGAGCCGTGAGGTTAATCGCAGCCCCACCAGACGTTGCCGCTAATTTTATTGCATCGTGTCTAACATAAATAACAAAGTAATTTGTACCAGTTGTTAAGCCACCTATGTCTGTGCCGCCACCGTTAGAATAAGTGACTTCATTTCCGTTAACAAAACCATGATTAGCGATTGTTATTTCATCTGTGTTGTAGTCTATAGGCCCAGCCGAAGCGACAGTAGTAATACTCGAACCCATCCCTGCACCATGCACCGAACAAACGTAGGTCAGGCCACTAGCAGGGGCAGATAATGGCACTGCAAAGGTCACACTAGCGCCTGACGTTCCAGGGGTTCCCGTTGTGGTCACCCCTAAAGTATAATTTGCACCACCATTTTGAAACACTAACGGATGACCACTATTAGAAGCATCGGACATATCAAAAGTATAGGTTGTGCCTCTAATCAGCGTTAGAGTAGGTGCAGTGACGCCACCGAAATGAAACCTATTTACACCACCCACATTAGCCACTGTTACTGTATTGGTTGTTGGGCTAACCGCTGCGCCATTCGGATCAAAAGAAACATTTAAATCAGCCGTAAGATCTATAGCTGCACCACCACTCGTTGCCGCTAACTGAAACTCTGTGCCTGAAGCGTTGATGATAAAATAGTTAGTATTGTTAACCAGACCGCCAATGTCTGTTCCAGATCCGTTAGAATAAGTAACTTTGTCACCGTTAGAAAATGTGTTGGACGTAACAATTTTATTATTGGTTACATCTTTTACAGCATTATCATCAGCGTCAAAAGTAACTTGCTTGTTTGCTGACAGATTAATAGCAGATCCACCGCTTGTTGCGGCAAGCTTAAACGTGTTTGTAGTTGCAGAAACTATGAAATAATTTGTTCCGTTAGTCAGGCCATCTATAGCGGTTTGTCCAGTTGGCACGACATAAGTAACCTCGTCACCATTTGCAAAACTATGTCCTGTTATTGTTATTGTGTCATTTGCCACATCAATAATAGCTGTATCATCTGCATCGAATAAAGGCTTGTATTGTGCATATACGGCAACACCGCCAGAGATTGACCAGTTAGTTCCTTTATTCCAACTACTATCAGATGCGTAATCACCATTAGCCACTAACTCAGCACCAATGGTGGTTGTTAAATCCCACTCCCAAATACGCCCATCATCGTTATGCAAACCAACTAAATTTTCACCAAAGTTATCTAGCTGCCATGTTGTAGCCTCTTGAGGAACACTATCGCTAGTTACTGATCTTGGTTGACCATAGTAACCAGTACCATAAAACCCAAACCCGTAACCAGTATTAACAGCCGCATCTTCACGACCAGCCGCTAAATCGTCAGGCGTAATATCATAGCAAATTCCTGCACCTGTCATTGCCACTAATTGGTCATGTGAGCCACCAGCCACCCACGCAGTACCATCGTTAGATTGCCAAGAGTGCATACCCCTGACAGGGTTATTAGCAAATGCCGCCTTTCGTGTTGTCCACCCACCAATAGGTTTTAAACTACCATCTAGCCACCGGACCAGGCTTCCATCACGCCATCTATTTGACGCCTCAAATTCTGTGCCGTTTCTATAAAATCCTGCTGGTAATTTAATTGGGACTAGTGACATAAACCGACATATCCTCGTTTGTTACGTTGTGAACAATTAACAACTCACCGTCTTCTACCTGACTATCAAAATATTTATCGACAGCTAACCACCGCCCGTATGACGCTCTCATTAATCTTATTTTTTCAGCAACATTGTCTTCAGAAACTTCTGTGTAGTTGTCAGCATCATTAATTGAGAAAACATTATAAACTGTTTCAGAGCTATCTAATTCGTTTATTTCTGCATCTGTTAAAGGATTACCATATGCGTAAGCTACAATCTCATTACCATCAATACGAAGTGTCTTACTACTTATAGAAGGCTTTACAACACACCAATCAGTAGGATTATTGTCTAACCTGGCTTTCATAGCGGTAACAGCTTCCTGCACTTCATCTACAGTTTCGTAAGCTACTTGGGCATAAATATATCTAGTCATTATGTGCCACCGTAAATTGTTCCACTATTGCTAAGAGTATAAGAAACGCCGCTATCATCTACAGCCTTACCAGCGTCACCGCCTTGAGATTGGTTAGATGCAAAAGCACCACGATAACCTCTGCCTCCTGATGACCCCCAGCCGCCGCCACCGCCACTCTCACCTGAGTACCCGTAGCTTCCCCCGTTTTCTCCAGCTTCACCGCCAGCGCCGCCATAAGGATTAGTATTATTTGGATAACTAATAGTGTGTCTCGAACCAGGCAAAACTCTGCCGCCACCATAACCACCGCCTGATCTTTGGTCTTCATCAGCGGATGCTACACCCGACCCACCAGCATCGTTTGTGTAGTTTTTAGACCATTGCCCCCAAGTAGGAGAGTTTGATACTGAAACTGTCCACGATTGCTCGTTTATTCTACCAGCATAACCAATGTAAGGGCCATTACCATTATTTGTACCATAAATTCCAAAAGTAGAATAATCAGGTCCATTAGTTGTATAATAAGGCCAACCACTACCTTGACCATTATCAAAATCGGCGTAGCCTCCTTCACTCCCCCCGGCCCCTCCGCCACCTCCTGAATAGGTATTCATTGGCTCAACTCCAGAAGAGCCGCCGCCGCCTCCGCCCCCAGCTATATAAGCTCCAGAACTATTAATTATTGTTACATTGCTTACGCCTGAATTAATTTTTATAGCTGGCCCAGCATCCGTTCCAGAGCCTAAACCAGAAGTATGATAGCCAGAATTATAAGCACTAGTTGTTGGGTGTGCTAAATTTTTAATTCTAAGACCAGAACCACCTTGGCCGCCTTTACCTATAATCTTACCATCGTTAATTATAGTGCATGGAATATCTATCGTCAGTGCCGCCGTTGTTCTGCTATCTGACCAAACCCACATATTTGAAGGTATACGCAAAGTACCACCCGATGATATAAAACTTGATGCAGTGATTTCTTGTCTTTGCGCTTGACCGTTGATTGTGCCACCAGACGTTAATTGTTCTTCTGAGCTTTGACCATAATATTCAAAAATTGAATTAGTTGCGCCAGAAGCTTTACCAATTATATCTCTAATGTCAGCATCATTTAAGGTACAAGTCGTACCGCTAGAACCCCCTGCCTCAACATGAAGGTCATTAAGAGATATTGGCCCTGAAGTCTGTAACGCCATTAGACACTACCGTAAGCTGTTACGTTTCCTGTGACCGTTAAATTACCACTAGCATCCAGCTTCATTTTATTTACGCCACCTGTTAAAAAATATAAAACGCCACCGCTTTCTCTTATTGTCCAGTTTCCAAAAACAACACCGCCAGTATTATCGTATACAACAGCTTTATTGTTAACGACTGTTCCAGCCGCAGCGCCATCGAGTAAATCAAATTCCGTAGAAGAAACGCCTGTCGCTCTTAAATCTTTTGCATAATTTAAATCGTCATGCGTACCAGTGAAACCATCTATTTTGTTTAGCTCTGCCGCCGTTGTCGTGACAGTTGTGCCGTTTATTTTCAATGCGCTTAAATCAGGCGATACAGTGCCAGAGTTGCCGTTGACCGTATCTTGTACAGCCGTTAGTGCCGTATTGATTGTCTGACCCCATGTGTCCTGACTACCACCCACTGTTGGAAGTGTCAAATTTAATGGCATTTTTTTCCTTTCTTTTCAGTAGGTTAGTTTATTTTGCTACTATAGTATTTTTCAATATTAATGTAAGGTAACACATTATGCTGCATCCGTCCATATTTCGCTAGGTGTGTCGGTTGTTTCTGTCCATATTTCTGCGCCAACAGAAATTTCTGTGTAAGTTTCGTCTGGCACACTAATTTCAGAAAATGGAAAACGTGCCGTTCCTACATCTACTAGCCCTGCACTCACTGGATTTGCTGAGAAAACAACAGTTACCGTAAGTGTGCCTGTTCCTATTGTCGGATTGCCAGTATCAAAAGTTGCCGCTACTAAATTATGCGTTTGCGTTATTGTTGGACTACCGACAGTTGGGTTTTGCGTAGCTACGTTAGTACCGACTAAATTATAACTAACGCTTGCTGTTGGGCTTGCTATAGAAACTGCTCCGCTATCTACGTTAGTTCCTGCAAGTTGATAATCATGAGTAAATGTAGCTGTCGCTATGTCTACCGCACCAGTGTTTATATCGGCTGGTTGAAAAACTATTCCATAAAGTAAATCGGCTGCATCTATTCTGACAGAACCAGCAATAACGTCTGGTGGATCAAAGCTTTCAATCTCCACCATAACGGCGTTTGGTACTGTGGGTGCGTTTGCCGTGTAAACAGGGGTCAGGCTGTATTTAACAATACCTACGTCTGCAATTGACGCTCCGGCAATGGGGGAAAAACCTAACATGCTAACCTATTAAGTATATGTTTGCATAGTTGTAGCTAGTATTATTTGTGACTGGCCCAACATAGCTATTATGCCAGCAAAAAGCCATATAATCATTAGCCGTTGCGTCAGTTACCCCACTAACTATTGTGTCATTATAATCAGTATTTGTTGCGTCCCTACTCCAGCTATTGTGTTGTGCCGTTCCATTATAGACAAAGTACAAACCTAGCCAGCTACCGTCAGTCGCTTTTAAGTTTACGTTACACTCATAATAATAACGACCACTGACAGGAAAAGTAAATTTACCAGTGCTATTATTGAAACAGCTTCCAACATTTGTGTGGACATTACCCCATAGTAAAGGGTTCAGCTGGGCAATCTGTGTCGTGGTTCCATTATAACCTCTTGCTCCGAAACATGGTTGATTAGGCTTTGTTACAATTCCACCATTAGTAGAGCCTCCAGTAATCTTCATTCCCAGGTCATTATTATTACCATAAATGTAAGTGTCGTTTGTAGAACGCCCTATCCAAGTATGCTCACCAGCCGTTGAGTTTCCATCTCGTATTTTTAGATAAGAACCTAAACTATTAGCAGCAGTGTTTTCTAATCTAAGTTGGTTTTGAGTAGTTGTGGAAATAACAGTATCACCAGTAATCGTATCGCCAGCCGCATCTACAAACTTGGCTCCAGAGGCGATATTGCGTGCGTTGCTCATGTGTTCCTCCTATGCCACTAAATAACCCATAAATTGACAACCCGGTTGATAATAAGAAGCCGACCCACTAGCTGCACTTAAAGCACACATAGCATAATCATTTGCAGCCATATCCATTATAACTGTTATTGTAGTTTGCTGGTCTGCATCACCATTATTTACATAACCATAAATATAAAATGTTTCTGCATAATTACTGCCATTTTTTTGAATGCGGGTATAGGCATGGTTAGTGTCATCATCATTACTTTCAAGCCTTACATAAGCACTGAAATGAAGTAGATACTTACCAGCCACAGGCGCAACAAATCTCATTGTAGAATTATTATAACAATTATTTTGATCAAATTGTTCTTGATGAAAAGCTACAGTTGACGTGTTTCCTTGTGTTACTGTTTGCCAACCGCCCTGATTACCATTAGCCAAGAAACAAGGCTGATTAGGCATCGTCACATAGCCATCGTGGTTAATAGTCATTCTTGAAGTCGCAGAACCACCTGACGGTGTGGTTTTAAAAACTAAACTACCACCATTAGTAACACTTTCTCCAACTTCTAACTCGCCTAACTTAGTGCCATCATGCTTGTTAAACTCCATAAAATTATTATTAGCTGAACCACCAGAGCCACCAGCTTCTAATATTATTTTACCATGAGTTGATGATGTACCCTTTACATGGAGAGAACCAGAAGGACTTGTTTCATTAATACCCAAGTTACCAGTCATGGTATCGCCAGTAGTGTTGACGTATCTCGTGTCGGCTGCACTTTTTGTATAATGATCTGCGCTTTCAAAAGTTAGAAAAGCAGTAATAGTAACCTCATCCCCTACGGCTGCACCAGATCCAAGCGTTACCGTGGTTGTGCTTGCGGTATAATCACTCTCTTCGAGCTTAATTCCGTTCATATGAACCATAATATCTGACGGTGAACAGGCAAGCGTATTACCGTTTGCATCAGCGCCAGTAAAAGCTGTCTGGTTAGCCGTGGCTGTATATGTAAAAATGTTAGCTGATTGTCTGCTAACTACCTTAGTGGGGCTACTACCGATATAAGCCATTTTAGTTCCTACTCTGGGGGTGTGACCTCTGCGTTTCTTGCAGCGGCTGTTTGCACAACATTTAGATCAAACGCTTGCGTTACTTGGGCGTCTTCACCTACAGCCAAAGCCACATCGTTTGCGTTGCAGTGAGCCACAAGCAAAGCAATAATTTCATCTTTAGCTATTCTAGCTCGATTGGTTAACGCATTGTCTGCCCAATCTTGCACACTAGCGGCTGCATATTCCATGCACTTATTTTCTGTGTCTGTTAAACTAACTGTGATATCTGGCATTTTAATCTCCTTCCAATGCAGAAACTCTAGCTTTAAGTGCTGTATTTTCTTCAATTAACTTTTGCACTGTTTGCATGGTTTTATATAATAAACCATTAATATTTACGTTTTTCGTTTCAGTTAATGTTTCGCCTATTTCTTCAAAGACGCTATCCCAACCTCTAGGATCAACGATTGGAGTTGTTCCAACACAATCAGGAAAAACAGCTTCAACTTCTTGTGCAACTAAACCGACTTCTCTTAGCTCTTCTTCATTTTCAAAATTGCCCTTCATATAGTCACGACTATCAACACGAATATATGATTTGAGTTGTAGACTAGCGAAATCAGTTAAGATATTTGGATTAGTTTCGTCTTGGAATGACTTTTTTAGACGCTGATCTGAAATAGATGACATACTTGCATTTGAATTTACCGAACCCCTAACATTCCAATTCCATGAAGTATGCGTATTTTCACAAACTACAACATCGCTATCTTTATCAATGATACGAAATGTAGTACCCATATCTGAAGAGCCATAAACTTGTGTTCCATCCTCATCTAAACAAATGCCCCCTGCTTCCCCTGTTCCAGCCTCAATATAAAAACCACAAGCTGTTCCAGATCCATTCACCATATAAGGATTGCCAGTATTTCTGTGCATCTGTTCACCAGATCTTGCGCCAGTAGCCCAACCAATATTAGCCCAACCACCCCCTGCACCAACATTGGTAGTATTAGTGCCATCAGTAACAGGAATAACTATTGCAGATTGAGGTATGCTTCCACTGTTGGCATAAGTTTTGTTAACAGTACCATCACTAACATTTATGCCACCGTTAGAAATCCTAACACCAGAATTTACTTCCCCTTCCGATCCTATAAGAACCTTACCATTAGGAGTAACAGCCATACGCTCAAGACATTTATCAGTAGCACCTGTGCCGCCCCTAGTAGCAAAAACTAATGCAGATAATTCTCGCGCTGCACTAGACACCATTCGCATACCCATCCAACAATGCGGCCCACCGCCAGTACTATAACCAAAAGGATTTGTTGTTGAATGATTTAACAAATGGTCAAATGCAATACCAGCAATGTAATTACCAGTAACATAGTTTCGACTTGCTTCTGGCCCAACATATAAAGCTATAGCATCTGCGTCACAATCAGTGCTACCAGCTTGGTTTCCAGTACCAGCAGTAATCCAATCAGGTTTGGAATTTGCATCTGATTGAAAGAAAAACTGTGAGTAAGCAGTAGAGTTTTTAAAAGCTAAATTTCCACCAGTGTCTATTCTGAAAGCTTCCGTGTTATCAATATCAAACGTCATAACACTATCGGCTTCATCATTGTCACCGTCTACTCTGAAGCTTACCTCGTTACCATCAACGTGTACTTTTAATTCTGTTCCTGAAGATGAATTTACAGTTAGTAACTCTCCATTACTTCCGTTTACTGTAAGATTGCCGTTAAAGTTACCACCCGAATTGAAATTAGCATACCCTGCTTCTGACATATCAAGGCTTAAAGCAGTTATAGTAGAACCACCATCATTACCTTTAAGTTGTATGTCATTATCTTGTCCTTGAGAATTTATGACTAAATTTCCAGAACTTCTATTTATATTTCCCTCGAAACTTACATCGCCAGAAAAAGTTCCTCCCTGGGCAGCGCTTACTACATCTGCAATATGAAACGTGCTATGTGCTAATATTGTTATTTCATCGTTTACAGCCGCACCAACGCCAAGAACCACTGTCGTTCCAGTAGTTGCGGTGTAGTCAGAAGGCTGTAGCAATATTCCGTTTTGAAAAACATCAACCGAACCAACACCGTAAACTGCGTTGAAGGTTGTTTGTCCAGAAGTCGCTAAAAATGTATATGCCCTTCTTATTCCTTCGGTTAGTGTCTGTCCTATGTATGCCATGTCTTAACCTATTAAAAACCCAGTAAAACTACTTTCTGATGCAGTGTGCCACCCAGCTAAATATGAGTAAAGTCGAATAGCATCATTAGCTGCACAACTAACTACACCAGAGGCAGAAGCTTGAATATAATCCGCAGACTGATCACCCTCAACATATGCATATTCATAAAGGTCTGATCCGTTCTTTCTAAGTGACGCAGAACCATTATTAGAATAGCTATTGTCATACAAAAGAGAAAAAGCAAAATAATAAAGTCCAGCAACAGGTACGGTAAATGTTCCGTTACTTGCATTATAATGAGAACCATTATTAACTGGTACACCATTGGAACCCACAAGTAAGTATTCACCACTGTTTGCAGTACCGCCAGCCGAAGCAGTATTACCTAGTCCATAAGCGCGAAACGCTGGGGTATTCGGCTTTAATACACGGCCTGAACTATCTACTCTTATATGTCCTTGATTGTCTCCATGCCCAATCTCAAACATACTTTCGGACTCATCATAACGTAATTCACCCTTAACAGTGTTTGAGCTACCAGTTGTAAATTGAAGAATGGCATCATCATTTGACCCATTATCATCTTTATCGGTTTGTATCTTAACTACATTATAAGAATTTGAAGTAAGGTTTGTACCTGTGCTTGTAGTCGTTAGTGTACCATCAATAGATAAACCACTGTCTTTGAGTGTAGCTAAATCTTTAGACTTACCCATTAGGTAATCTCCAAAATGCTCATAATGACATCGCAAGATGACGCCGCGCTAGACGTAACTTTTACGCTATCACCAGTTTCCATAACGACTTTTTGATCACCACCAACTACGACCAGAGAGCCACCACTAGGCACTGTTGCGGTTTTAACCATGAAGTGATCATTAGACCCATCATTTAGCGCAACATCTACTGTAATAGCTGCCGTTGTACTGTTAGAACAAGTAAGGCCAATAATGGTTGTTTGCGTAGAAGCTGCCACCGTGTAACTGCCTACAGCCGTTGCAGATGTTCCTATGTTTCTGCTTAGTTTTCTTTTAAACGTGTTTGCCATTTTCTATCCTAACGCAATCGCCATAGCTACTGGAACCGCCGCACGAGCATCAAAGTCATCTGCCGCCAGTGTAATAAAAACTGTTGATGTACCAGAAAGATTTAACAAAGAACCCGTGGAGCTAGACGTTAAGGTTCTGCTTAGAGTTGTGCCACTATGCGTATATGTGCCAGTGCCAATCTCGTAGTCGTTTCCGCTTTCTATAACGTAACGCACACTGTCACCATCACTTACACCGCCATTTGCAAAAGTCCTAAATCCAGTGACAGCATTGCCCAACGTAATCGTGCCTGTGCCTGTCGTAGTCGTTGTGACCTTTACTCTGTCTGCTACTTTTACCATCTACTAGCTCGGATCTGGTATGCCTATATCTAATGCAGATATATCGAATAAGTTACCACTGTTAACAGACTGAGAAGCATTTAAAGCGCCTGTCACTAACAACCTACTGTTTGACGTATCTGTAATTGCAAAATGTGTTGCTGTTCCTGTGCCTGTCACAGAAGCATCGCTGATTGCCGCCAAAGTCACTTTACGTCCTCCGCCCGTCCTGTCGGCTGGTGAACCTATACTAATGCTGGTTGTATTGCCTAAAGTATATGTTGATGTGGCCTCTGCATATGTTGTTGCTTCTTGGCTTGTAATGTCAAACCTGTTGGCCTCTGTGTCGAGTACCGTCAATCCGTTATCCAGTATTCTGTCTGCTATACTTGCCATCAGTAACTCCTTATCTTGATGCGCTGACCCGTACCACCTAACTTAGATCTTTCATTCTCTGAATTAATATCACTAATTGCCTTCAAATACAATGCTGACCAGGTTTGTATTCTTTGGTCATCTGCTAAGTATGGAGCCGAATGAATTAACGAACCATACAAATATGCATCAGGAAATCGTGTTAATATCCAGTTAGATGTAGTTGAATTATTTAGGCTATCTATCTTTTCATAGTATGCCATTTCTAAAGTGTATGAAGCATCCGGGGAAGGCCACACCTCAATAGAACCATCAATAATAGCATAGTTTTGCGGTCTACCAGTGGCGTTATTATTAGTCATCCGAAGCCTGGCTATTTCATGACTGCTTACACCTTCTACGGTTGAAGTATTACCATCTGTGATCATAAATCTAATTGGTTCTACAAAATCGTTCGGCAATGCAGTGTATTGTGTATTTAAAACAGCAGTAGCTCTTTTTTCCATGTCCCAATGACGGATCTCCCGGTTCATTTGAGCTTCTGCCAAATCAATAAAATCATCTATTGAGCTTGTTAAATCATCTCTATTAAGAAAATCAGCAATAGCTGTTTTTAAATTTGCATATGTATTTAGCGCCATTTTAATAACCTCTTCGCAAATTTTCTAAGTATTGACTTACCTCATCAATCATTTGGTTGTCTACTCTTTGTGCAATGTAAGGTGACATCATAAATGATCTTTGATCACCAGAAGTAGCTATTCCAGCGTTTCTCCTAGCATTAAAAAAGTCTCTAAAAATTAATTCTGCTGGAACATTTTCCACAAGCTTTCCAAGATAATCACCTTCTATCTGACTGTCATAACTTTTATGCGGCATCACACCACCGTAGTTTCCATATTTTGCATCATCCATAGATAGTAATCCACCACCTCTAGCTCTACCAATTGATTGCCCTGTGGCAAAGTAAGGTGTTCTTTGCAATGAAGGATCTGTTATAGCTGCCCGGACTGCACCAACAAAAGGAAAACCATCTTCAAGATAGCTTTTTTTATCCATTTCCTGCCATAACAAACGTCTATTTGTCCCTGTCATATTTTCTAACAAATAACGTCTAGCATCTGGGCTTAAAATGCCAGGCCACTTCTTGTCACCTGGTGTAATTTTTTTATCGTACTTGTTACCTGTGTTTTTTACGAAATCATCAAACTTTTTTGCTGCTTTTTTAGATATAGGTGATTGTTCGATTAAACCCATCATAGCATCTGACATGTGATGTGAGAAATCTGCTGACTGACCGCCCATTGCTGTATAAATCATAAGAGGATCTGCACCCTCTTCAATTAACTTATCATAAAATTTAGCCTTTTTTTCCATTGCTCCTTTCTCAGAAGCCCATAATCCAGTGTTTAGATACCTCATAAAATCGTGACCACCCTGCATTTCGACAGGCTTTGTAAGCTCTATACCACCAATATGCGTAAGGACTTTACCTCCGTAGGTTCTATCACCATATGCCGGGGTTAACAGGCTACCTTTAAATTCTGATATATCACGTTCAATGACAGGCATCATTTCACTAGGTGATTTTTCTGTAGTAAAAGGTATTCGCTCTACATAAGTTGGTAGTTTTTGTTCACTTAGCATTGCCGGGTCTAATTCTATTTTATTAACCCTCTTTACTTCATCGTCAATTAATGGATTTAATAAACCACCAAATTTTGCTCTGTTTGCTGCAATAACCGCATCATCTATCCCAGGAACTAAACCACCCCCAAACATTGCAGTGCCAGCTACATTAAAAGCTTCTCCTGTCATGTCCTCTGGTGGTATTAATCCTTGCGCTGCTGCTTGTGGAGCATCTATAGCTCTTGCAACAGGCTCCACTAAATTTGCTAAGAACGGCCCTATACCTTCATATTCAATTGTATCTGTCCCATAAACAGGCTCTTTTGAAAACAAACCACCTAACACTGGACGCCTGTTACGATTTGCTAAGTCTTGCTCGTTTTCTTTTATAAAATTAAACAGACCTCTAAAGATACTAGCATTTTGTCTTAACGATCTTAACTCGTCTGATACTGACATTACCACTTAACCTTGTTTGCCCAATAAGCCGCCGACATTTTGCCTTTAGCGATATTTTTTGCGTGTCTTGCCTTAAATGACTTAGCTCTTTTTGTCATAGTTTTATCGCCTGTCTTGCCCTGTTGACCAAAGCGAATAGTTTTGACTTTGCTGCCCTCTTTTGCAACAACCACATGTGATTTAGTAGGGTGATTTGGCGTCCTTTTTGGTTTGTTGTAACCACTAACACCAGCACGTTTGAGGCGGCTATCTTTCTTCTTTTCACTCATTTACCTGGAGTATTCTGCATATGGCAACGTACCATTTTGCTCTAGTATATAATCCATATATCTTGAATGGTCATCTACTGATACATCATCCGGGACAGTTAGCATTAAACGATTAAATCTTTCTAATCTTTGCTGCGGTGTTTCCGATACACCTATCGTATCAACAGCGGCTGCTGACATATTATTCATCATTGGTATTGTTAACTCATCAGGCGAAGTCATCATATCAGCAGTGTTATACTGGGTAAGTGGAGTAACATTATTAAATGGAACCATACTTAACTCTTGTGGATTTGGGTTAGTATTAACTACTGTTGCTGATGCTACTGGTTGAGTTTTCATTAATCCTACTGATTGTGGTCCTTCATAGTATCTAGTTTTTGGCGTAGCTTCCCGGCCTGACAATTTATCCATTAGATTGCCAGCCATACTAATCATACCACCACCTTCAAACTCACCACCACTATGCTGGGGTCCACCGCGATCAGTCATATCAGTAAAATCTCTAAAACCTATTTGCTCTCTTGGTGTTTCGCTTTGACCATATGGCCTAATCTTTGCAACATTTAGTAATGCTGAAATTGGACCAGCGCCTTTAAAAAACGTGTCGTTAGTATCATAACCACCGCCATCCATCATATCCCTGAATGCAGGGACATATTCACCTAATGCATATTTTTCGTGATTAGGATTAGTATTATAATAACCATAACGGCCATCTGTATTATATTTTTGAACAAAACTTTGCCCTACTTCTGTAGTAGGATCTATTCTAGCTGGACCACCACCTTTTGGGCCACCGCCGCCACCCTGCCTTGCAACAGGATTATCATTTTTAGGAAATGCAGGACCTGGGACTGTCTTCGGTCTAACTCTTGGCCTTAGTGATTTTGGTATACCACTACTACCCGGATTGTGTCCAGAAACGTGTGGCATTACTTCTTACGTCCTTTTTTCTTTTTTCCATAATGTGAACCTGGCATTACTTCTTCCCCTTCTTCTTTTTAGGTTTCTTTGCAGTCTTTGCAGCATCTCGAAAGTTTTTTGCAGTTGGTCTGCCTTTTTCACCAGGCCCCCTCATGCGTTCTCCGCTTCCTGCTTTTATTCTACGTCTTTTAGCATTTATATTGTCGTATAGACCGCGCTTTTTCTTTCTAGGCATTCGCAAAAACTCCTATTTTCTGCCACCCTAGCACATTATGCTATGCCACGCAAATTCCTTCTTAACGGTTCACCCCAATTTGTTTCTGGCTGGTGACCCACTGCTAAATATCTAAAACTATCTGCTGCATGTGAGGTATAATCATGCAACGGTCTACCCCTCCAGGTTTTTAATCTTTCATCAAATTCCCGGCGATATTGCCGTAAACATTCTAAACCTCTACCTACGTTTTCCTCATCAAACCAACACCTGGCAATCATAGACCGGGCTGCTTGTATTCCATCATCAACACTTAACCTTGGCGCTATCGTAATGTTTCTTACACCCAGCGCCTCTAATGTTTCTAGTCTGGACTTTCCTGTTCCTAACTCCCTTACTTGCACATCGTGCGGTAAAATATGCTCAGAATAATGGTAGCCAAACTCCGTTAGTTTTTTTGCATAGTGATCTAAACCAACACCTGAACTTTCATAATATCGAATTATTCTTATCTCTTGGCCTACAAATTGTGCAAAGAATAACGCTGTACTGTCACCAATACCCAGGTCCCATGAGACCGTTACACCTACAGCCGGGTCATAAGGTACGGTTGTAATTCTACCGTCTGCCATAGCTTCTTTCATTTCTACAGCATAGTAAGCACCAACTATCGCACTTTCAAAAGAACACTCAAACTCTGCCTCATACCTATCATCACCCATTGTTCGTTTTGCTTCTGCTAACTCTTCCGGGTCCAATATATCTGTCTCTGATGCCTTAAACATTCGACAATACCAATCCGGGTGTGTCTTTGCATATTCGTACATTTCATAAAATTCATTGCGGCCTTTTGGTGTGCCGATCATTGTTATCTTGCCTTTACGATCTACTGTAGCTGGCCTGATAACACTAGGATAAGCTGATACCGGAAAGTCAGCAAACTCATCTAGCACAACATGATCGAACATTAGACCCCGGAGTGCCAGGTAATTGTCTGCACCAAATAATCTAAATCTAGATCCGTTAGGAAAATCTATTCTTAACTCCGAATGATTTACTTTTATAAATGGTATATCTTGTGTGTATTCTAGAGCATAATCCCAGGCTACAGCTTTGGCCTGGCTAAGATATGGTGCTATGTACGCCACCCGGACATTAGGCTGATCTATTTCAAAGCATGACTGTATCAAGTCGTTTACAGCAGCTACAGTCTTACCAAAACGTCTATGAGCTACAATAATAGCAAACCGTTCTTTACGGTTGTGAAAATCTCTCGCTAACTCTCTGGGCTTGTAATTATGTTCTATTACTTCCCAGCTATCGTCTACTTCTGCCATTTTATAATAAACTTATGTTCCCCACTATCACCCGATCCTGTTACTTGTAGAGGTAACACCTTGCCCATTAATGACATATAAGCGCTGGGGTTTTCTTCTGCCTGGTGTTCTAGGTAACTTACTAACCCTTCCTTACCAAACTTATTACCAGCACGTTCCGCTGCTTCGAGTATAGCGTCTTTCAGTAATTTACTATTTTTATTTATTGCACCTTTGGGTCTGCCCTTACCACGATTTCCCGTATTTTGGCCTATTTTATTCGTTTGTTCTTCTTTTGTACTCATATGTCCGTCCTTACTAGGGTCCTACCATATGTAGTATACGTTAGCTTATTTACTACTAAAAGAAAACCCCCACCAGCCTGTGGGAACCGATGGGGGCTAGTACCTCAATCATGAAGCTCCGATAATGTTATGCCAATAAACACCATCTCACAACTAAGGTAGGCTCTAGTGTAGGGAGGTTTCACGAAAGAGCCTATGAAACCATTACCACACTTTAACCTATTTTAACATTACTAAGATACTCTTTGTATGGTTGTAAATCATGTTCTTGAATTAACCCTGCTCTTAGCATCTGATCTGCAAACTTTCCGTTAATATAATTTTCATCTACTGCCTCACCGTTTTGTATACGCTTTGCATTAATTTTGAGAGGATCAGGAGTATACTTATTATCACCCGTTAAATTTCTTAACTCTGGACGTTTAGGTGCAATGTCTTTTGCTGCCTGGCTAATTTGTTTTGCTGTAGGCCAAGATCTTGTTTCCAAGCTTCCTAACAATTGCTCTTCAAAATCTTTGAACCAAACAGTGTATCCTCTACCTGGAGCTAATCCTATAATTCTTTTAACAAGAAACTCTGCTTCTGCTTTCATTGCTTCAGTATCACCAGCTACAGCCCTTGGTGCGTTTAACCTGGCTAATACTTTCATAGTAAGATTTCTTAGCTCGTCATTTCTTTGATTATTCATAGCTTAACCCCATGTCTTTAAGAACAACATTTTTAATACTAACAACTTTACCTTCAATATCATCTTTCCACCTCTGTTGATTTAACCAGGTTGTCGGATGTGGAATAAATTGTTTATCTTGACCCTCACAAGCTTTAGCAAATCTTTTTGTTGCTTCCAATAACTCATCAAAATTTGTTATGTGACAAGCTTTAGCAAATGCTGGTGATGCTTTATACTTCCCTACTTTTCTAGGATAGACCTTCCACCACTCTTCAAAGTCAGCAATGGTTTGTTCTATATTTCTGACCAATACTATTTCTCTTCCAGGGTTATTACTTCCAAGGTTATTGGCTGGCAAATCCTGCACCCCTGGGGTAGCATATTCTGCATCCCCACCTGGCATATCATGCACCCACTCTTCTGATAAATGTAATAGATAATTATTTGATGTTTGTTGCCCATCATCCCGGTAAGAATGTTCGACACTTATTAATCCACAAGCCTTTAGGTTTTGCAGATGGTTTTGTACAGATCGTTTAGATATTTCACATAGCTTCGATAACCTACTTAGGCTGGGGAAGCATCTGTTTGTTTCTGCGTTGTGATGATCGGCAAGCCAATACAAAAGTATTTTAGAGTATGGCGGCAAGCCTCTTTGTTTCATTGCTAATGCGGTCATATAATGTGACATTTAATTTACCTCTTTCTAATATTAATTTCTTAGTCTATCTTCGCACTAAGGTTTATCCACGCCTGTGATAATCCTTTTTACCTCACACTGGCCCACTTTTATAGTGGGTCTTTTTTTTAATTCGGACTATCAAAATAATCTGATAGCGTCTTAACAGTTTCATACTGTGCATCACCAACACCATCACGCAAACGATATATAGTCCAACGTGAGATACCAGTTTTCTTAGATACAGCAGCAATATTCCTGTCACTTTTCAATATTTTTTGAATATATTCCAAAGTTAACATTCTATCTGGGTACACTTTTTTTTCCTCTTTTTTTGCCATTAAGGTTGTATTTAGGCTACAAATGATTATATTGCAAGACACACACTAAAAAAAATAACGAGGTAAAAATGGATAAAAGACGGATAAACTATGTATCTCATTTGCATATTACTGCTTCTGTATACAAAGCTATGGTGAAGCTTCACATCAGTCCATTTGAAGCAAAAGAAATTATTAATGCCATACAAGACGGTGTTAATAGTGCAAACTCTTATGATCAGCAACTTAGAAGGGAGATGGGAGATGTCGAATAAAAAAGTAAAATCAGTGTGGGAAGTGTTATCAAAACACCCGGTCACAGAAAAGATCGAAAAGAAATGGTACAAAGACAAGTCAGGCAAGCCATACAGCCTTAGTTATTTGTCATGGGCCTGGGCATGGGGTGAGGTTAAAAAGTTTTACCCTGAAGCAACCTATACAATCCATGAGGATATTATCTATCCAAACAATACCGTAGAGGTCCGGGTAAGTGTTACCATAGAAGGACAGGAGCATATGATGTGGCTACCTGTCATGGACTTTAAAAACAATTCAAAAGCTAGTCCAACATCCAGAGAAATAAGTGATGCACGAATGCGCTGCTTAGTTAAGGCTATCGCTATGCATGGTCTAGGTCATTATATTTATGCTGGTGAGGATTTACCAGAAAATGAAATTGAACCCCCGGTCAAAGAACAAAAACAGATTATGGAATTATCTACTCAAGATCGTGTGGATACCGCCATAGAGTTTTATGAAAATTGTACCGCTGAAAGTTTTGAGAAGGGAGAAAGTAACTTTACTAAATTACTAAACCGAAAAGATATTACTGAAGAACAGTATAACCAAGTTGTGGAAGCACGAGACAAAAGAAAATTGGAGTTAGAAATATGAAAGCTATTACAATCGCAGGGCGTAGCACTAAAGACAGTGAAGTTCGTCAGAAAGAGGGAAGGGAGTTTGCAACCTTTTCTCTCGCAGTTGCAGATGGATATGGACAAAACAAAGGAGTAATGTTTTTTGACGTTATCACAAGTAACACAAAGCTTGCTGCCTACATTAAGAAAGGTAAACAGGTTGTCGCTAGTGGTGAGCTAAAGACAAGAGAATATAACGGTAAAACCTATCTATCTGTTAGTGCCAATCATTTAGAATTAATGGGTGGGGGTGACAGACAAGAACAGTCAACTATGCCGCCAGCGCAAACAAATGCACAAGTAGAGGGTGCTAACCTAATGGATCTAAGCAACACAGATCCAGCCGAACGCCAGGTCACTAAAGATGACTTAGACTTTGACGATGAGATACCATTTTGACTTCATTACAAGTATACCTTAGAGATGGGCAGTTACTGCCTGTCTCACAATATGACGCTGAACA
>CEPT01067308.1_pt1 | contig 38493 bp, 27 predicted proteins | sample 356221 | NCBI WGS metagenome assembly CEPT01 (sample SAMEA2620081, study PRJEB7988) | marine metagenome | isolation source: saline water (ENVO:00002010), including | reverse complement strand
TACTCTCTCGGATTGACTGAAGGTGTTCAAGCAACTGAATCTATTATTGCGGATAACAATATTATTATCTCGCTTAATGGTGTTATTCAGGAACCTGGCATTGGTTTTGAACTGGTTGGTTCTCGTGTTGTATTCAAGGAAGTTCCTCGTGTGGGATCTACTTTCGTTGGATTTGCATACATCGGTTCTGATGCTGACGTTACAAGATCTGAGGTTGTACCTCCGATTGAATCTGGTGACTTCCTTGACATTCAAGGTGAGACTGTAGACAGAGAGGTTGCTGTTATTGAATCTGCAAACACTTTGGTCACATTTGAATATATCGGTTCTATCTTCGGTCGCGACGCACAAGGTGAAGCAAATATCCTCAAGGGTAGAATTGACGGTGTTCAGGTAACAAATCCTGGTTCTGGTTATACAAACCGTCCTACAGTTCGTGTTGATTCTTCCTCAGGTTTTGATGGAGAAATTAAAGCACTGGTTGGTGTTTCTCGTGTAGATACTACTAATCCTGGTACGGGTTACGGTTATCCTGAAGTTGATGTATTGACAACAGTTCCTTCTGATTACACTTCTCCTGACGTTACTCTATACGGAGAAGAACCTTATTTCTCTGTAGAGATTACTGATCCTGAAGTACAAGATGTAACACCTGATCTTATTGAAACCATTACTAGTGGTGACATTCCTGGTCAAGGAACATCTGATCCAACTCAGACTCCAACTGCAATCACAGACTTCGCAACCACAGGAACATCCAATCTGTCTAACGTTTGGATAAGTGGTTCCTAAATAATAAAAAGATTCGTATAAGATGCCACAATCAAATACAACAGCAGTATTAGAAAACGGGGTGCTGACAGTTACGACTGATCAGCGTCCTGAACCTGCTTTGTTTGGGGAACCTCTAGGTTCTGGCAATTTTCCTGATAATCCTAATTCTGTTGATTCTCAAACGAATGATGGATTCGCTTTTACTATCAGAGCTGGCACTAACACATCTAATCCTCAGGCAACTACACTTGGTCCTCAAGGTATTGCTTTGAATGGTGTTGTACTATTCAATCCATCTGCAGGACCTGGTCCTTTACCTGGTCAAACAGTATTTCCTGCACCTAATTTTAATTGGAATGCAGTATATAATGCCGCAGCATATGGTGTAGATAAGTGTGGTGGTCATCCTGAGCAAGATGGAGAGTATCATTATCATGATGGTAGTTTTTTAGTTAACTGTTGGGGAAATGCGTTAGTTCAATCTAATGTTTACTATAGCAGTTCTCAGTTTGAAGGAAATTTTTTCAGACATCCTGATGGTCATTCTAAGATTGTAGGATTTTGTTTTGATGGGTATCCTATCTACGGTCCCTTTGGATATAATCAAACTGATGATAGAACTACTGGAACTAAAAGATTAAAATCATCTTTCAGAGTTCTTACCACTCCTGCTGATGGTAGACAATTCAGTTATGCTCAATATGAAGCTGGTAATTTTGTACAAGATTATGAATATGTTAATGGGCTGGGAGATTTAGATGAGCATAATGGGCGTTTTTGTAAAACACCTGAGTATCCCGATGGAACTTATGCATATTTCTTGACTTTAGATGAGGATAATTTACCAGTATATCCATATATCTTCGGTCCTACTACAAAAGAGCAAAGAACTTGGCCACCAGAGGACTTTGTAGGTGATGATCATAGTGGTCCTACAGCACCATTAAGTAATACTGACATTCTCAGAATTACTAAAACATGGTCAGAGGCAACTAATTTTAATTATGATTCAGTTGTAAGTCTTCCAGCCACGCCACCTGAAGGAGCTCCTCCTCTTCCCGATAGATTGCCAGTAACTATCTTGTTACATGGTTCTGGTGGAAACGGAGCACTTACATTAAATAGATGGCGTGAGGTTCTACCTGGTGAAATTTTAGTATCACCTACTGGATACCTTAACCAGTGGAATATTGTTGATGAAAGTAAGGCACCTGATCTTCAGTACCTGACTCAGTTAATTAGAAATCTAAGAGAATACAGCAACGTTGCACCTGACAGATTTAGAATTGTAGGTGTATCTAATGGTGCTGCATTAGCAATTAGAGCATTCTTAGAACTGGGAGATGCTGGTTTGAAAACAGTTGTTGCTGTTGTATCATCTCCTCACGTTAATCAGTGGAGAGAGGGATCTTGGTATCAACCTATTAGTCATGAAAATACTGGTAGTGCTAATGCTAACTATGGTTATACCAGAGCATTTACTCCTCCAACAGGAAGAAGAATAATGACCATTGCTAACACCAATGATACTGTTATTCCTTATACTGGAGGAATAGGAGGCGTACCTAATACTCAATTCCTTGATGCACAATTCTCGGCCTATCTTTTGGCCGCGGCACAAGGATATTCAGGAGATCAATTAGGAGATGCACAAGGACAATCTTATGGTGGAGATTGGCCGAATATCTACCTATACAAATATTTGAATAACACTGTTGTTCACCTTAAGAGCAACACTGGTCATGATATTAACGCTGGTCATGAAGCACTAATCAGACAGTATATTGAATCTGATGGAATCGCTGCTGGTTAATCCCTAATAAATAACTAAAAACCTTGGTCTAATGGCAAAAGAAATTCTGCAACTTGGTAATGCTGCCAACGACGGAACGGGTGACTCCCTCCGAGCAGGTGGTACTAAAATTAACGCGAACTTCTCCGAGTTGTATGATTCTCTCGGTGGAACGGCTGGTGCTACGGGTATTTTAATCAACACTGCTTCTCCGAGTGTTGGTGAAGCATTGACGTGGAATGGATCCGCTTTTGTTCCTGATTTACCAAGTAATAAAAATATTTTAGAAAGTAACTTAAATGTTAACGGATATAACATCGTATCTTCTAGTAATGGTAATGTTTTAATTCAGTCGGATGGTACTGGTGATATTGTTTTAAGAAATAGTTCTAATAGTACAGATACTATTATTGATGGTGCTGATGGTTTCTTCAAATGGAGAGCACCTTATGCTACAGCTGCTAATTTACCTTCAGCAACTAACTACGAAGGTATGTTTGCGTTTGTAGATGATGTAAGTAAATCATATTTTGCAAATGGTAGTGCTTGGGTGCAGTTAATTGATACTGCAACAGGTAGATTACAAGACTTATCAAACGTTCAAGACACAACATATACAGATGGTCAAGTTCCAACTTGGAATGCTGTTAACGGTAGATTTGAACCTGGTACTGGCGGTGGTGCTGGTGGAGGAAATATTTTCGCCACATTTAACGCAGACACTGGTTCTACTACAGCACTAGGTGCCACTGATACTCTGACAGTGACAGGTGGTACTGATATTACCACTTCAATCAGTGGTGATACGTTGACCATTAACTATGCTGGTGGTGGAGGTTTCTCTTTCTCAGGTTCTCCTGATGAGGGAGACCAACTTTATTATGATGGTAATAATTGGGTTCCTATTTCATCTCCTTTGATTCAATGGAGTCTGGGTAATAATGGTAACTCTCATTATACATTCTCAGGTCCTGGTTTCAGTGGCGCTACGAATGATCCTCCGTTGTATTTGCATAGAGGACATACCTATAAATTTGACAATAGTGGTCAATATACAGTTCACCCATTTGAAATTCGTCAGTCATCTGGCGGAGCAGCATACACAGCGGGTGTAACTAATGATGGTGCAGGTTTAGTGACATTCGTTGTCCCCATGGACGCTCCTGCAACTCTGTACTACCAATGTACCGTACATGGTGCTATGGGTAATCAAATAGTAATCGTCTCATAATAAATGACAAGAACAGTAACTGGATCTGGTGCTTCAATTGAGCCGCTCTTTAACAAAGAGTTCGGTGTATCAAGTGTTATTGTCAAAAATGGAGGGTCTGGATATGATCCAACAGATCCACCGAAACTTGAGGTTGATAATTGTGGAACTCCTGAGATAGAAGCATTATTATATCCTATCATTGAAAGTGGTAGGATTACTCATGTTAGGGTTTTGAATCCTGGTAAAGGATATGACCCTTTAAGAGTTGTAATTTCTGCACAGCAGGATGACAATCAAAGAGTAAACACTTTTGATATCAGAAGTATTCTGACTAGTGTTGCTGTTTCTATGACAACAGGTGCATTTCTAGGAGATCACCTGACATTAAAAACAAATAATATTCCTGACCCTGCATTAACAGGAACATTTCCTAGCGCATTTAATAATAATAAAATTTTTGGACAGGATTACAATCACGAAATTGTATATCGTGGTGGTAAAGATATTCCAGTTTTAGATCATGATGATAGAAGAAGTGAGCAAGTTGGTTTATTAGCAAACGGAACCCCACTATTTTCTCCTGATGCAGGTTCTAAAGGAACTCCTCCAGTTGGATTTAGTTTTAATAGCGTACATACAAATATTTACGACCATGATGTGTATCATGGATTTCCAAATGATACTCATTTGTATCTTTTCCAAGATGCAAAATTTATCAATTCTTTTGCTGCAACAAACGGTCTTTTTTCAATAAAGAATTACTATAGTTCTACTAATTTTGGTGGTGATAAATCACGCCATCCTAATGGACATAGTAAAATTCTTGGAGTATCATATGATGGTTATCCCATCTATGGATCTTATGGATTTACCACAGCTCTCAATGATCAATCGGCAATTAAAAGGATTGAAACTGGTTATCGTCTTAAAGCAGGGGTAGAAATTGATGGAAATCGTGCTGCAATCAACACACCTGCCTCTGTCACTTACACTATTACCGTTGCTAATGTGGGCGGTATTAACAAGTACATCTTTGATGGTGGTGGTTTTACTAGTGAAACTGCGCCAGTTCTGCTCTTAAATCGTGGTGATACTGTAACCTTTAATCAGGATGATGCTACTAATGCCAACCATCCTTTAGCATTAAGTACAGTTCTCGGAGATGCAAACGGTCAAGCATGGCATGCTGCAGGACAAACTTTATACGATGAGGATCTTCTTTATCAGAGAGGAGTCACTTATCTTTTAGATGGTGTATCAGTAACTTATAACGACTATATTTTAGGATTTGCATCTGCTACTACAAGGTCTCTTCGTATTGTAGTTCCAGATATTGCTCCTGCAAACTTCTCTTATTTCTGTAGGTATCATGCCCTGATGGGTAATAAATCCAATAACCTTGGATTTACTGCAGGTACTTTTATTGAAGACTTTATTCATGATCCTACTTTAGGAGACTTGGATGAATACAATGGTAGATATTGTGTAACTCCAGAATATCCAAACGGAACTTATGCATACTTCCTTACCATTGATGCTTCTTTAGAACCAGAATATCCATATTCAGTTGGTAATGAATATTATAGTGATGTAGTTAGATATGGTGAAGATGCACCCGATCCTAATAACGAGGTTCCTCAGGGTGCTAGGGCAGAAGTTATTCTTGATGAGGATAATCCTGGTCAAGTTCAATATGTAAAAATGATCTCTGGTGGTGATGGATATTTTGGAACTGCTAGAGCGGACATTCTTGGTGGTGAGGGGACTGGTGCTGCTGCTGTTCCTGTTACTCAGTCTATCAGTGGTCTTTCTCTCACGAATCCTGGTAGATCTTATATCAACCCTCCTTCACTATTTTTCCAAGGTGGAGGTGGACAGGGTGCTGAAGGTGTTGCTAATATTGATTTGTCTGGTATTATTACCAGCATTGATGTTGCTAATCCAGGTAGATTCTATCAAGAACCTCCTTTCGTTTTAATTACTGGAGGTGGCGGTGTTGGAGGTAGAGCAACTGCAAGAATTGATCAAGGTCAAATTGTAGGTATTGATGTTATTGATCCTGGTCGTGGATATACATCTCCTCCTAATATTATCTTTACTAAATTAGTAAATGTAAAAAGAAAAGTTAGAACAAGACAATCCTTTAACGCATCCTCTTTCTATATCACAGGTCTTCAGCAATCATTGAATACTAATGCCACAGAAGTGGTTGTTCAATCTACTGATGCATTTCCTGGTTCTGGTACATTTATTCTCGGTAGAGAGATTATTGAATATACAAGTAAAAATGCCAAGAAGTTTTTAGGATGTACTCGTGGTACTAATTTCAGATATGACCAAAGAGTTATTGTTGATGGTATTCAGAACGTTAATGGTGTATCTACATATGAATTTAATGTTGGTGATAGGGTTGTTCGTAGAGTAGATAATGCTTCTAACAAAATTGCAAAAGTATATGATTGGAATCCAAACACTAGAGAACTATTTGTCATCTTTGAAGTTGACGAACTTGCTTTCATTGATGGTGGTATCCCTTCTACTTCAGATAGGACAGTTGCTTTTGATGGCGGCACTCCTTCTGCTAGTAATCTGAACCAATTACCACATGTCATTGAAGATTCTGTTGGTGACAATATTGTAGTTTATCAGTTGATATTGACTGATAAGAAGTTCCAAGATGACGATGAACTTTCTGGTGCTGGTGATGGAATTCCTGATCTTGTAAACACTGGAACTGAGTTTGAAGATCAAATTAATCTAGATGGCGGTATATATAATTCATTATATGGTATTGAAGAGACTCAGGGTGGTACTAACACCACACTATTTTCACTCGGTGATCAAGTAAAAGATGCATCAATTCCATTCAAATATGCAACTATTGAATCTGCAGGTGGTCTTGGAGATGGTATTGAACATACTTCAAGAATAAAAATTACCTTTGATGACACAGATAATAATAGTATCAACTTTATTGTTGGTGAAACTGTAACGGGTCAGAGTTCTTCTATTCAAGCGACTGTGGAATCATGGGATCTTGGAACTAGAACATTGACAGTAATTAACCCAGTTCCATATTTTACTAATAATGTAAACCTTGGTATCAATGGTTATTTCTATCAATTCTCAGAAAGATCAACGGTTACTCAGATCCGCGTATTGAATCCTGGTCTTGATTACACATTGACACCTACCATTACAGTTGAAAATAGTGGTGAACTGCAAGCAACTGGTACGGTATCCATGACAGGAGATGGTGACCAAGTTGCTTCAATCACTGTGACCAACGGTGGTTATGGATATGAGAAGATTGTAACTGCAGGTGTACTTCATCCTACAGTAACCTTTACTAATGCTGGTGGAGATACCACTGGTTCTGGTGCAGTTGCAGAGGTAATCTTGGGTGGAGAAAAACTCAATGGGGCAGGTGGTGCATCATGGAGAATTCAAAGTATTGAATATGATACCCTTGCTCGGAATGAATAAGGTTTAGAAACTACGATAAATAATAAGGAGGAACTACATTAGGCAATGGCAGCTCTATTAACTGACCAGTTCAGAATCTTTACCGCACAGAAATTTATCAAGTCGTTAGAAGGTCCCGACCCTCTTGCGTCAGATACTGTTGCGGGTGACGACCGAGATCGTCTATACATCTTTATTGGCCGCCCACAGGAGTGGGATAATGAAAACTCACCGCCGCAAGCAGTTGACTCATTTGATGAGTTTTCTGATGCTTACGATGATATGATGTCATTGAAACGTGTTCTTGCTGCCGACACGATTCAAGTTGTTCGTCGTATTGACTGGATTCCTCCCGAGCAAACCACTGGTGGACTCGGTTTTACATACGACATGTATCGCCATGATTATTCTCCGACGAATACTGCGTCCTCTGGTGCGACTAAGCTCTACGATTCAGACTTTTATGTCGTCAATTCTAACTATCAGGTCTATAAGTGCATTTATAACGGTACTTCTCCTAGTGACCCTAATGGTAAGCCTTCCACTATTGAGCCCACTGGCACAAGTACATCCATTATTACCACTGCTGATGGGTATCGCTGGAAGTATGTCTATACTATCCCTGTTGCACAGGTTTTGAAGTTTTTCTCTGCTGATTACATGCCTGTATTCAGTGATGCTTCAATTACATCAAACGCTGTAGCAGGTGAGATTGATACTGTTATCATTACCTCATCTGGATCTGGTTATAACAATGGTACATATGATAATGTTTCTATCAATGGAGATGGTACTGGTGGCCGTGTATCTATTGTGGTTGATGGGGGTCGCGTTATATCTGCTACTGTAACCTCTGGTGGTACTGGTTATTCCTTCGGTAAAGTTACCGTTGATGCAATCTCTGGTATCGGTACTGGTACAGGTGGACAAATTGACGTTATCATCCCTCCTCCTGGTGGTCATGGAAAAGACCCTGTGGTGGAAATGGGTGCATATCGCGTCATGATTAACGCCAAACTATCCTACGATGAAGGTGCTGGCGACTTCCCAGTTGACAACGACTACCGTCGTATCGGGTTAACAACTAACCCTAAGAAGTACGGTACTACCGAACTTCTTTCAGACTTGACTTTATCTGCTTCTAGAGCAGTTATTTTCCCAACAACTTTCCAAGGTAACTTTATCCCCGACGAAACTATCACACAGACTCGTATCGTTGGTGGTCAATCAGTTACTGCAACTGGTAAAGTTGTTTCATGGAATACTACAACTAAAGTTCTTAAATATTATCAGAACAGAGTTGATGGTATCTTCCCAGCCGTTACAGGTTCACTTAATGAGTTTGATGGTTCTAATGCTATTCAAGGTGCATCATCTGGTGCCTCTGGTGACCCTGACGTGAACTTTCCAGCAGTTCCTAATACGTCTTCTCGTGTCATTAACAACACTGAATATGACCTTGGTATGAGATTTACATCTGGTTATGCTAAACCAGAAATTGAGTCAAACAGTGGTAATGTTATCTACATAGATAACAGAAGGACAATTAGTCGTGCAAACGACCAGATTGAAGACATCAAAATTGTTATTGAATTCTAATAAGTTAGTACCTCAAAATGCCGCAGAATACCAACCTTAACGTCACGCCGTATTACGACGACTTTGACAAGGATAAAAATTTTTATAAGGTACTGTTCCGACCTGGATTCCCAATTCAGGCAAGGGAACTTACCACCATGCAATCCATCATGCAAAATCAGGTGGAAAACATGGGACAGCACTTCTTCAAAGAAGGTGCGATGGTTATTCCTGGTCAGATTGGTTATGACCTTGATGTTCAGGCAATCCTGTTACAGCAAAACTTCTTAGGTGCTGATGTTGAGCTGTATAGAACGCAATTAAATGGTAAAACCATTACAGGTGTTACTACAGGTATTAAGGCAAAAGTATTATATTCAATTTCTTCCGTAGAGTCTGAGCGCGGCTATATCACTCTCTACGTTAAGTATATTGACTCTGCTGACTCTACTTCAGAGACATCAGTTAAAACATTTAAGGATAATGAGCAGTTACTTGCTGATGCTGACATTACCTTCGGAACCACTCTGATTGAGGAAGGTTCACCCTTTGGACAGATGCTTCCTAACGAAGCAACTGCAATTGCATCTTCTGCATATATTAATGAAGGTGTTTACTTTATTCGTGGATATTTTGTTGACGTTCCGTCTTCTTATATCATTCTTGATCAATATACAAATACTCCATCCTACAGAGTAGGACTTGCGGTCAGTGAATCTATTATTACTTCGGAAGATGATCCTTCCCTTAACGATAATGCTGCTGGTACTAGTAATTACTCGGCTCCTGGTGCACACAGATTTAGGATCAGAACTACGCTGGTAAAGAAAGCGATTGATGACGATTCAGATAAAAACTTTGTTGAACTTTTAAGACTTAGAAATTCTAGAGTTCAGCAGTTCGTAGAAAGAACAGAATACTCAGAACTTGAAAGATCATTAGCACTTCGTACTTATGAAGAATCAGGTGACTATGCTGTAGATAGTTTTGATATGACTATCAGAGAGCATCTAGATGATGGTTTTAATAATGGTGTATTTCCTGCAGGGGAAGAATCTGCTGCTGGTCAAATTGCATCTGATGAATACTATTCATGTGAAGTTTCACCAGGTAAGGCGTATGTTAAAGGTTACCGTATTGAAAACCTTGCACCTACCTATGTTGACGTTCCTAAGGCAAGAGATACCCGTGCTGTTCAGAACACAACTATTCCATTTGAACTTGCACAGTCAATTCTTGTCACAAACATTTGGGGTTGGCCAAACGTAACTGGTCCTGGTTTGTCATGGAACTATCAGATGTTAGAACTCCGTGATGATTGGAATCCTGCTGCTAGAAATAATACTCCTGATGGTAACATCATTGGTTTTGCTCGTACTGCACAAATTAGCAATGACTTAACTAACGGTGGTATTGTTAATGGTGCTCAAGGTAATATGCTATATCTCTTTGATATAGACATGTACACTGTCATCAATACGACAGCTAACGTTTCAGCTTCTATTCAAGAGCACGATCTTCTTGTAGGTGCTTCTTCTAGAGCACAAGGATATGTTGCAGAGGTTAATGGTACTACTATTAAACTTCTAGGTGTTAGAGGAAACTTCCAAGACGGAGAAACTATTAACTTTGATGGTGTCGCATTGACTACCATTACCGCAAGTTTTAATTTTGATATTGCAGATGTAAGATCTGTTCTTGGTCGTGAACAGGCAGATAACCTTTCTTCTACTGTTGTATTCACTGCAGACCTTCTTCTTAATATTGCTGAAGATATTGGAGGTAAAAACTTTACTGTTGATTTAACTAGCAGTGGTGCAGAAGCATTGACTGGTTTTACTTCAAACTTTGCTTCTGATTTAAGACCAGGTGATGTACTTTCTGTAGGTGTATCTACAGAAACTGGTACAAATACATTTAGAATTGATTCTGTTGATCAGACAGATATTAATGTAAATTCTTCAAATCAAAATAGTGGTACTAATATTATTTTCTTAACTCCTTCTGAGCAGAAAGTCCTATTAGATCCTGCAAAAACTATTGGTAGTGTTGCTGACGGTACTTATAATAAAGTAACTCGTTTACGTCCTAGAGTATTCCTTAAAGATTATCAAAATGGTAACCTTACCATTGACATGCCGAAGGAATCTATCAAGAGTATTTCTGATGAATCTTTCACTGCATATAGAACTTATAACAGTCAAACTATTGTTAACGGTGGTGTTACTGTAACTCTTGGAGAGAATGAACAGTTTGCTGTATTTGATAATGATAACTTTATTCTGACCATTGAAAACCAAGGAACTGGTTCTGGTAATGCTGATGATGCAGGCGGTCCTGGTTGGACTACTGGTGCTATCAGAGACTTTGAAGCAGATGTAAATACTGGTAAACTTGCTGTTTCATTCGGTGCTGATCGTCAAACTTGTACTATCAGTTCACCTGGCGGTGCTGGTACAGGTTTATATGGTATTGGATCTATTAAATTATCAGTTGCTTTCTCTAAGAACGTTGTACAGAGAAAAGTTAAGACTGCTGCTAAGATGCAAATCTTAGAAGTTACCAAGACTAGTAACAATACAGATGCTCCTCTATTTGGTTTAAGTTACTCTAGATTACCTGGTACTCGTATTGAAGATAGAGAAATCTCATTCGGTAAGACTGATGTGTATGAGATTCATGCTGTATACGAATCCAAAGATGACAACGCAGCTAAAATTCCTTTTGTAACTCTTGTTGAATCTGCATTCTTTGCTAATGGTACTCTTATCGTTGGTAAAACTTCTGGTGCTAGAGCAAGAGTTGTTGACTTTACATCTTCTACTTTGAAGTTATATCATGTAACTCTTGAAGGTACATTCTTACCTGGCGAATTGGTAGAGGGTGAAGATAGTAATGGTGATGCAATCAGCGCATTTATTTCTGATGCTGATGGTGCTATTGAAGAGGGATCTCAAGATATTACTGAACAATTCATCTTAGATCCAGGTCAAGATTCCTATTTCTATGATGTTTCAAGACTTGTTAGAGGTGCTGCATATTCTGCTCCTCGTAGAAGATTGAAAGTTGTTTTTGATTACTTTGTTCATGAAGCATCTGGTGATTATTTCAATGCTCAATCTTATGTTGGTATTGGATATAAAGATATTCCTACTTGGAAACCAGATGGCGGTATCATGTTCTTAAGAGATACCTTAGACTTTAGACCAGGTGTATTAGAACAAGCTCTTGGAAGTGGTACTGTAGGTGTTCCTTATAGAGTTGATTGTTCATGTTTTGACTTCTCATCTCGTCTTTATAATCCAAGTGCAACAGTATTTGACCTCATGGATGAGGGTACAACTTTCCGTTGTGACTTTGATTACTACCTACCTAGAACTGATAAATTATTCCTCACTCATGATGGAGACTTCCAGTTAGTTAAAGGTAAGTCTGATGAGGATCCTCAAGAACCAGACTCAATGGATGCTGCAATGTTCTTGGCAACTCTTGAACATAAACCATATGGTTATGATCCTGAAAGAGATGTTCTGGTTACTCCTGAGAATAACAGACGTTACACGATGCGTGACATCGGTAATATTGAAACACGTTTGACTAACGTTGAATATTATACTTCGCTATCTCTCTTAGAATCTGAAGCACAAAATGCTACAACCTACGATGATGATGGTCTAAACAGATTTAAGAATGGTTACGTTGTTGATGACTTCACTGATCACACTGTCGGTGACGTTCTTAATGAAGATTATAAAGCATCACTTGACTTTGAAAATGGTTACTTAAGACCTTCTCATTATACTAATAACGTTGCATTAGAATTTGATCCTCTTACTAGTACAAATGTACAGTGGTCAGGTCCTGATCCAGAAGATTTTGAAGAGGCGTTGATTGTTACTCTTCCTTATACTGAAGTTGTACAAGTAGAGCAACCATACGCTTCAAGACTTGAGAACGTAAACCCATTTAACGTGTTTACATTTATTGGTCGTTTAGATCTTCTTCCTGCATCTGATGACTGGATTGATATTAAACGTCTTCCTGCTCGTGTTGAGAACGTTGAAGGTGACTTCTCATCTGTTGCTAGAGACTTAAACGTTGATAAAAATGGTTTCGCTCCTATCCAATGGGGTGCATGGAAAACTAACTGGACTGGTCGTAGATTGACTAGTAGCAGTAACCACCGTTCCAGAACAAACCTCGGTGGTGGTCGTAGATTGGGTAGATTGGGTCACGCTGGTCGTCGTCAAGGTCTGTTCTATCTGCACCAAAGAAGAACTTATCGTGTTACTAACAACCAGACTCGTCGTGGTGTAAGAACAAGAGTTATTCCTAAGATTGAACGTAAGTCATTAGGAGATACTATTCTTTCACAAACAGCGATTCCATGGATGCGTTCTAGAAACATCCGTTACACAATTAACCGTGCTAAGCCTAAGACTAGAATGTATGGTTTCTTTGATAGAAAACCAATTACACAATACTGTACTCCAAAACTTATTGAGTTAGTTAAGAATTCATCTGAAGATGCTAGAACTAACGAGACTCCTTTCGTACCTGGTGAGATTGTAAAAGGTCTTTCATCGGATTGTCGTCTCAAGTGTTTGAAACCCAACAGTGTATATGATACAAACCCATATACTGATAATAATGAGGCACTTCCTGACTCATACTCATCTCAGACTACAATTCTGAATAATAACTCTGCACAACTTGCTAATATTAAGAGACCTAATATTCGTGGTAACATTCAAGTTGGCGAAGTTCTAGTTGGTATGACCTCTGGTGCTCGTGCAGTTGTTAAGGATCGTCGTCTTATTACTGATAAGCGTGGATTTATTAGAGGTTGTTTCTTCCTTCCTCCTCGTTCTAAGAAAGCGAAGGGTGTAACTACCATGAATGATAAGAAGGATTCAAACCCAAGGTGGAAGACTGGTACTAGACTGTTTAGATTTAGTTCTAGTGAAACTAACTCCACAGTTCCTGGTAGCGTTGATTCTTCTGCTGAGAAGGAATTTACAGCAAAGGGTACTTTACAAACTGTTCGTGAGAATATCCTTGCAGTTAGAAATGCTCAGATCGTTAAAGATACTGTTACTGACCAACGTACTGTTACTTCTACCAGAACTGAAGTTAGACAGATTGGATGGTATGACCCTCTTGCACAATCATTCATTATTGATACCGAAGGTGGAGTATTCCTAACTTCTGTTGATGTATTCTTTGCAAGTAAGGATGATAATATTCCAATCTCTATGCAGATTCGTGCCATGGAGAATGGTTATCCTTCTAAGACTATTCTTCCTTTCTCTGACGTTTCTCTGAAACCTGAAGATGTAGAATTGTCTGATAACGCTGCAATTCCTACTAGATTTACTTTCCAAGCACCTGTTTATATTAAACAGTCTATTGAATATTGTTTCGTTCTCCTTTCTGACTCCAACGAATATACTGTTTGGATCTCTAGAATGGGTGACCTAGAAATTGGTGGAGATAGAACAATCTCAGAACAACCTTACGCTGGTGTTCTATTCAAATCACAGAACGCATCAACGTGGACTGCTGATCAATACGAAGACTTGAAGTTTACTATTAGACGTGCTACGTTTAATACTCAAGGAGGTATTGCTAAATTCTATAACTGTGAACTTGGAGTTGGTAATGCTGGTACTCATGAACTGGTAAGTAATCCAATTCAAACTATTAAACCTAAGCAAGTTCTAACACTTGCAACTGGTACTAACTATACTATGTCTATTGGTGCTCGTTTATTCCAGAGAGGAACTAACGCACAGGCAACTGTGGCAGCATTCAACGGTACTACTGACCCAGATACTATTACTATTACAGATATCAGTGGAACATGGTTAGCAGGTTCTGTTGACGGAAGTGGTAATACTGTACAAGGTATTGTTTCTTCTGCATCTACTGCTACGATCTATATTGATAGCGTTGCTAACGGTACATTTGAAGCAGGACAAACAGTTGTAGGTTCTTCTACAGGACATACTGCTGAGGTTACTGCATATGATGCATCGCCAACACCTAAAGTTCTTTCAGTTAGATATGTAACTGGTACATTTGATGCCGCACAGGATTCATTAGATGTCCAGAACTCTACTATCCAAGGAACTATTAACACTAGTAATGCTATTGTTTATGCTGGTGATAGTAGAGATGCATATCCTGTTGCACAACCTACTTACAGCACTGACGAAAAAGAATGCACAATCTTCCATATGAATCATGGTATGATTGATCGTAGCAACAACGTTGAGATTACAGGTATTCAATCTGAGATTGCTCCTACAATTCTTACTGCTGCTCTTGCTCAAGATGCAACTTCAATCAGTGTAGAATCTGCTGGTGTATTCCATCAGGTTGTAAATGGCGTTGCTATCAGCAATACCAATCCTGGTTACGTTAAGATTGACGACGAAATTATTCAATATAGTTCTATTTCTAGTGATGGTAAGACAATTACTGTTGCTACTGATGGTAGAGGCGCGGCTGCAACACAGGCTGCTGCACATGATAACGCATCAATTGTAGAGTGTTATAATATTGATGGTGTACCTCTGATTGAAATCAATAAGATTCATACTTCAATCTCTTGTCCTACTCTAGATACTTACATGTTGCATCTTGATTCAGTTGCAACTAACGGTATCCGTACTGGTGGAGTCTTCGCAACTGCCACACAAAACTTACCGTTTGAAGTCTTAACTCCTAACATTAAGTCTCTGGTTCTTCCTAAGACTTCTATGACTGCTAGAGCAAATACAGTTTCTGGTACTTCAATGGGTACTGGTAGAGCTGCAGATATGGATCAACAGTCCTTCATTAATGATGGTTCATTTAATGAAGTCATTCTAAATGAAGAAAACTACTACACCAACCCACGTCTTGTCTGCTCTCAGTTAAATGAAAACAATGAATTAAGTGGTAACAAGTCCTTTACTATGGAAATTATCTTAAGTAGTGAACTTGAAAATGTATCACCTGTGATTGACCTTGATCGTGCATCTTTGATTACAACTTCCAATAGAATTAATAATATGACCGCTGGTCTTAACACTGGTACTGGTTATACTATGGAGTACGGTCAGTCTGGATGGGCAACTTTAGATGATCCTTCACTCGTAGCAAAGGGTGATCCTAACGAGGCTATATACATTACTAGACTCACTCGTCTTGCGACGAAGGCAACGTCACTTCAAGTTACGTTCTCTTCTACTAGACATACTGATACTACTTTCGGAGTTTACTACAAGGCATTGTCTGTTGGAGATAGCACTCCTCTTGATGAATCTCAATGGGTTAACATTGGAGGACAAACAAACTATACTTCCACTGCTACTGAAGAGGAACTTTGGAAGGACTATGCATACGAACAAAAGGGATTAGATTTCAACGCATTCCAAATTAAGATCGTTATGAAATCTACAAACCAAGCTCGTGTGCCTCTAATCGCAGACTTTAGAGCAACTGCACTCGCTAAGTAATTATGGATCCTGAAGATCAACTGATTCCCGTAGAAGGTCACGAAGGTTGGTTTCGTGATCCTTCTTCCAACGCTGTAATTAATTGTGATGTGAAAGCGTACGATGATTACATTGCGAAGTACGAAGCACGTCAAAAGAAAAAACTTGCTGACAATGCTTTACAAAACGATGTCAATCTGCTAAAATCAGAAATGAGTGACATTAAAGACCTCTTACAACTTTTATTAAATAAACCCTCATCATGACTGTTGAAAAAGTTTCCCAAGAAGATATGCTCAAGCAATTTACTGAGCGTTATGATGCTTTGATTAAAGAAAATGCTCAGTTGGGCGAAAAGATCAAGCAAAATGAAATTCAAGCACTGAAATTACAAGGTGCTATTGAGACCCTAAATTACATTGCACAAGAGGGTGAAGATGAGTCTCCAGGTGAGGAGACCGTCGCTGAATAATCAGAGGGGGTCACAGACCCCCTTTTTTACGTTATAAATACATTTGAGATAGTACCCGCACCGTTCTTATATAAGAGATGGCAAATAGAATTCAACTTAGACGTGGTGGTGCTCAGGAGTGGGCTAATGAAAACCCAACCCTAGCCCAAGGCGAAATTGGCATTGAACTTGATACCAACCGATTCAAAATCGGTGATGGTGTCAGGGGATGGAATACCTTACCGTATGAACGGCCGATTGAATCCGTGGCAAACACGGCTAATACTCTTGTAACTAGAGATGCTGATGGCAACTTCTCTGCTGGTGCTATTACTGCTACCTTAATTGGTAACTCTGCAACATCTTCTCGTCTTGCCAACCCTCGTCAGATCCAACTATCTCAAGACCTTTCAGGTTCTGGTACTTTTGACGGTTCGTCTAACTTATCTCTTAACGCTCAGTTACAGGTTCTTTCTTCATTACCACATTACGATGGTACAACAACCTCTACTGGCACTTATACTAAAGTAATTGTTGATGCTAAAGGTAGAATTACAAACGCATCTCAACCATCATCTTATGTTGATCTTGGATTAAATGATGTTCAACCTTTAGACTCAGACCTTTCTGCAATTGCAAACTTAACCAGTACAGGTATTATCACTCGTAACGCTGGTGGTTCTGCACTTACCAGATCTGTACAGGGTTCATCAGGTAGAATTTCTGTTGTAAACGGTAACGCTGTTGCTGGTAATCCAACGATTGACCTTATTGATACTACCGTTGCTCTTGAGGCAGAATTTATTGCTGGTAGCGGTCAATACAATATCCCAAGTTTAACGTCAGTAGGTGGTGATAATCTACCAGAAGCAGCAAACAGGACGGTAAATAGTACAAGATACACTGTAGATCAGTACGGACGTTTCACGTCTGCATTGACTATCCCTATTGCTACCGCTCGTGAAGGTAGCAAGTATCCTAACTATGATGCAGCAACAACCTATTCTAGATATGCAATTATCCAGAATGCGTCCAAAGTTTACCAAGCACTTACAACAATTAACGCTGGCGCTGGTGCTCCTACTCATTCCAGTGGCGATACTGGATCATGGCGCTACCTCGCGGCTGAAGCCACGGAACAGAAGGGACTGGCTAGCTTTGCACAGGAAGATTTTGACGTTGACAGCAACGGGCACGTTACCATCGCCGCCGCAGGCGTAGACAATACACAACTACAAAATAATCTTCTAAGATTTGCTGACGGAAACGCTACAGAAGATTTTGAATTAGATAACGAATTAACTTCAACAACTGGTTATAGAGGATTTAATAAACTTAATTATGTTAAAGTCAACGATACTAGTGGTAATCTGCTGGTTGGCCTTAATAACACTGGCGATGGTGGAGCGGGGGAACTTGATGTCAATGTAAGATCATACTTCTCTGATCCTGACGTAACCTTTGATGGTGCTGTACAGCAAGCAATCAATAAAACTGGTGATGGAGATTTCCAAATTCTACATCAACAGAACACTGCGTCTGCTAGAACTTTTGCAATTGCTGCACAAAACACTGGTTCTGGAAATAGTCAGGTTGCAATCAGTGCTGAGAACGTTGTTTCAATTGATGCAACTGATTCTGCTGGTAAGGTTCATATTGAAGACCTTAGAATTCAGGACAACTATCTAGCAAGTACAGGACAACTTAATCTTGATCCTGGCGATGATCGTACGAATGCTGGTTTAGTTCGTATCTTTGGTGATTTACAAATTGACGGTACTACTACCACAGTAAACTCCACTACTATGACAGTGGATGATGTTACTATTCTTCTCGGTGGTGATACTGCTCCTGCATCTGACGATAACCTTGATAGAGGTATTGAGTTTAGATACTATGACACACAAGCACGTCTTGGTTTCTATGGATGGGATACAGGATATACAGATTTAAGTGGTCATGAAGGTGGATATCGTTTCCTTCATGCTGCTACAAATAGTGGTGAAGTTTTCTCTGGTACTGATTCTGGTATCATTGCAGGTAACTTAAAACTCACAACAAATACAAACTCAACATCTAATACTACTGGAGACTTGGTAGTCCTCGGTGGTGCAGGTATTGGTGATGATGTTAATATCGGTGGTTCAGTTGATATTGATACTAACTTCCGTACTCATGGTACATCTCGTTTTGATGATAACGTAGTCTTACAGGGTGCTTCTAAGACTCTGCAACTTAATAATGGATCTGGAACTACTAAGATTGAGTTTCAATCTACAACTGGTAATGGTTCTCTTGCAGGTATCTTAGATGTAACTGGTAACTTTAACGTTAACTCTAACAAGTTTAACGTTGTTGCTGCCTCAGGTAATACTTCTATCGCTGGTACTCTTGCAGTAACACAAGGTACTACGATGAGTGCTGGTCTTGATCTGAACAGCACACTGAATGTATCAAACACTGTATACTTTGAAGATACTAACGAACCTACATGGGCAAAGAATGGTTCTACAGGTCTTTGGGAAATTCAATCCAATGACTACGGTGCATTCCGATTTGATGGTGGTGGTTACGTTGCTGGTGACTTCATGTTTGATAGTGACGTTGTTATCAACGGTACTATTCTTCAGAGAGACGATTCTACTGAAACATTTAACGAGCAAAACTTCCTGAGAGTTCGTCGTAAATTACAGGTTGGTAATATTCAAGCACTGACTCCTAGTTATGCTTCTCATAATAGTTCAAACCTAAGAGTATTCGGTGGTGCTGGTATTCAAACTGATCTCCATATTGGTGACGATCTTTACATTGGTAAATTAAACAATAATGATAGTGTTAAGTTCCAAGTTCTAGGTGAGAGTGGTAATACAACTATTCAGGGTACATTACTTGTTGAAAATAATACAAACTTCAATGGTACTCTTGATGTTGACGCAGACTTTGCTGTTAGAAACGGAACTACTGACAAGTTCTTTGTTGACAATGTAACTGGTAACACAGATATCCAAGGTACTCTGGATGTTAACGGTGCAACTGAAATCACTAACACCTTAGATGTTAGCAATGCTGTTACCTTTGACCAGACACTTACAGTACAAGGTAATTCTGAATTCAACGGAACTGTAGATATTGATAATAACTTTGCAGTTAGATCAGGTACAACTGATAAGTTTACTATTGAGAATGGTTCTGGTAACGTTGCAACTGATGGAACTTTAGTTGTTCAAGGTCAGACAACTATCAATGATTCTCTGATTGTACAAGCATCTAATGAATTCTTTAAGGTTCAGAATGGTAGTTCTGCAGATAGATTTACTATTGATACTGATAATGGTAACACCTCTGTTATTGGTACTCTTACAGTTTCCCAAGCAACTGACCTTAATAATACTCTTAACGTTGCTGGTATTACAACGTTTGAAAATAATACTGATCAAAATATTACCAACGTATCTTATAGTGCCGATGGTGCTGTAAGAATTGACGGTGGTGTAGGTATTGATAAGAAACTTGCTGTAGGCGGTGCTACAAGATTCTATGGAACTGCTGAGTTTAGTTCTGATCTTGACATTAATGCTGCAGCAGATATTTCTGGCAACCTTACTATTAGTAATGGAAACCAAGTTACTAGTTTTGCTGACACTACAGTTGCTCTTAAAGTTACTGGTGGTGCGAGAATTAACAAAAACTTGATGACTGGTGGAGACTTCACCGTTTATGATAATTCTGGTGGTCTTAATAGTTTCCTTGTAGAAGTTGCTACTGGTGATGCTACCTTGAGAAATGACTTGGTAGTCGGTGGTAACTTAACTGTTAATGGTACAACTACAACCGTTAATAGCACTACGGTCACACTGGATGATCCTATCATGACACTGGGTGGAGATACCGCTCCAGTATCTGATGATAATAAAGACCGTGGTATTGAATTTAGATATTACGATACTCAAGCAAGACTCGGATTCATTGGATTTGATAACAACCTAGAGAAGTTTAGATTCCTTGTCAATGCCACAAACTCTAGTGAAGTATTCTCTGGTACTGATGGTTCTTTACAAGCAGGTACATTAAACCTTACTGGTTCTGGTACTGCACTTGACGTTGATAATAATGCGAACATTGACGGAACTCTAACCGTTGACGGTGTAATTACATCTACTAAGACATCTGGTGCTCCTTTCGTAGTTAACTCTACTTCTAAGGTCACTAATCTTAACGCAGATCTCTTAGATGGAATGACAACTGCTGCTACTAATACAGTATCTACAGTTGTTGCTCGTGATTCCTCTGGTAACTTTGCTGCTGGAACTATCACTGCTGCTCTGGTTGGTAACTCTTCTACCGCAACTGCTCTTGAAACTGCAAGAAACATTGCAGTTGCTGGCGTTGTTTCTGGTACTGTATCGTTTGATGGTACTTCAGACGTATCTATCACAACTTCATTTGTTGACGCTGATGTGGCTGCTCTAGCAGCTATGTCTGGCACTGGTATGGTTACCAGAACTGCAGGAAATACTTACGCACAACGTACACTTACCAAGTCTGGTGCTGGTATTACAATCACTAATGGTGATGGTGTTTCTGGCAATCCTACAATCAACATTCAGTCTGCATCTACTAATAGCGCATCTAATCTCGTTCTTCGTGATGCGTCTGGTAACTTCTCAGCAGGAACTATCACTGCAAACTTGACTGGTGACGTTACTGGTGATGTGACTGGTACAGTTTCTGATATTAGTAACCATGATACTGACGATCTTTCTGAAGGATCTACCAATATTTACTATACAAATGCTCGCGCTGACGCTAGAGTTAATTTACAGACTGGCGCAAACCTCAGTCTTGCTAACAAGACTACAACTGAACTTGCTGAGGGAACTAATCAATATTACACAGAAGCGAGAGTACAAGCAAAACTTGATAATGCATACGAGCAACTTAGAGCAATGCTCACCAACCTTGCAACTTCTACCACACTAACGTTGAATCTTTCTGGAGACCCAACACCTGGTGCTGTTGTTGCAATCGGTGCTATTCAAAACAACGGTATTGGTGGATTTAGTAACTCTACTGGTCTTGCAACTAGTGGAGGTAGTGGAACTAGTTTGACTGTGGATCTCACAACATCTGCTGGTGCGATTACTGGACTTGCCATTAATACACCTGGTACAAATTACACAACCTCTGACACTATCACCATCACTAACCCGAACGCTGGTGGTGTAAATGCATTTAACTTTGGATCTCTTTCTGCTGGTACTAACTACGTTTCTACTAACAATGTGGCAACCACTGGTGGTAGCGGAACTGGATTGAGAGTTAACTTTACTGCTGGTTCTGGTAACGTTACTAACGTGACTGTGGCCGCGGCAGGAACTGGATATGCAAATGGTGAGACAATCACCATCGTGAACAACGGTGCTGCCAGTGCAACTATTGATGTTCCTGGTACTGGATATAGTGTTGACAGTCTCGTAGCTACCACAGGAGGCACTGGATCAGGTCTAACAGTTTCTATTGACACTGTTGATGCAGGAACTGGTGCTATTACAGGACTCTCTATCGTTGGCGGTGGTCATGGATATACCGCTAGTGATGTTATCACCGTTTCAGGTGGTAATGGTGATGCAACATTCGTTATTGGAAGTGTCCATGCTGGTAACGCAACCATTGATATCTCTCAGGTGTTTACTAATGCAACATTCGCACTTAGTGACGTTACTGAGATGGAAGTTGGTGCAACTGTCACTGGTGCTACATCTGGTACTACAGCAAGAATCAGTGCTCTCGGTGCTACTGCAATTACTGTTGATAATGTTGACGGATTCTTCAAGAAAGGAGAAGTCGTCAGTGCAAATGACGTTACTACTCTAACTATCTCCTCATTCTCCTGATAACTCATGTCAGCAACAAGACCCGCTACTAAAGCAGAACTGAAGGCATATGCTCTTCGTAGGTTAGGATATCCTGCCATTGACATTAATGTGTGTGATGAGCAGTTGGATGATCTAATAGAAGAAGCAATTGATTTTTGGCAGGAATATCATTACGATGGTTCTAATACAGAACTAATCAAGATTGAAGTTACTGAAGCAATCAAAACTGCTGCTGGAAGTGCTACATCTATTACGGGAACTGACTGGTCTATAAACAATTTGAAGGTGGATCTCCCACCAGGTGTCGTAGCGGTTAATCAGGTATATGCAAACTTGTCTAGCAGTAGCGTAGTTCCTGCAAACATGTTTAATATCAAGTATCAGATTTTCTTGAATGATATCTACTCATTCACAAATCACAATATCTTGCATTACTTCATGGTGTCGCAATATCTTGAAACCCTAGATTGGGTAACAAACTCTCGCGCTCACAGAAGAATACGTTATAATAAAGTTGAGAATGAATTGCATCTTGATTTCTCTTGGGATGAATTGCAAGTTGGTAATTACATCATGGTAGACTGTATCATGAGAACTGACCCAGAAATTCATACCAGCGCATACAATGACAATTGGTTAAAAGATTACTGCGAAGCATTGTTTATGCAGCAATGGGGACGTAATCTAAGTAAATATGATGGTATTCAAATGCTTGGCGGAGTTACGCTTAACGGTCGTCAAATCCTAGAAGATGCTTCTACTAGGAAAGTACAATTAGAAGAAGAAGTGCGTAAGACTTACGAACTTCCTCCAATGGATCTCATAGGATAATATGTCATATTCTAATCCCACTCCATCAGATTGCGTACAGTCAGACTACAATTCTGCCTGTAGAATTAATGTTAATGGATCAGCGCAAGAACAAAAGTTTATTGAAAATTTAATCGTAGAAAGTATTGAAATCTACGGACAAAACATTTATTATCTCCCTAGAACCTATGTCAACAAAGACACTATCCTTAATGAAGTTGAGAGTAGCGAGTTTAATCAAGCACTTCAAGTTAGAGCCTACGTCAATAATGTTGAAGGATGGGAAGGACAAGGCGAATTACTTAGCAAATTCGGAATTCGTGTTGAAGACAAAACAACGTTTATCTTCTCCCGTGCAAAGTTTGAAGAAAAAGTGGACGACAATGCGACCTTAAATGTAGAGGGTCGTCCGAATGAAGGGGATTTAATTTGGTTCCCTATTACCAAGCATTTATTTGAAATTAAGTTCGTAGAAGTTGAACGTCCTTTCTACCAGTTAGGTAAAGGATACGTTTGGGAATGTCAATGTGAACTCTTTGAGTACAGTGACGAGGAACTTAACACTGGTGTCGCTGACATTGATGCCATTGAAACTACATTCGCCAATGCTATCACTGTTAATTTTGCAGTGGGTGGTACTGGCGATTTCACTGTTGGAGAAGTTGTCGCAGGAGGCACTTCCAACGTAACCGCAGAAGTCAAAGCATGGGATTCTGCCAACAGGCAGTTACAAGTTTACAACCGTACAGGTATCTTTACAATCCCAGAAACCGTTACTGGACAGACATCTGGAGCAGCATGGACATCTGCATCTTATAATACCCTAAATAATGTGAACTCCGAAGTTGATCAAAACTACGATTTTGAGACGCAGGATGATGACATTCTTGATTTCACAGAAGGAAATCCTTTCGGAACGTTTGCATCTACTACTGATACTACAATCTGATGTTAGGAAAATATAGCTATCACGAAATCTTTCGTAAAACTGTAGTTGCCTTTGGTACTCTCTTTAATAATATTGAGATTAAAAAGGACGATGAGGTTATGAAAGTACCTCTTGCCTATGGTCCTAAACAGAAATTTCTAGCTCGTCTAGAACAAATGGCAGACCCTACTAACAAAAGGGTACAAATTACTCTGCCAAGAATCTCTTTTGAGATTAATTCAATTGAATATGATGGTACTAGAAAGGTAGCACCTACACAAAAAGTAACCGTAGTAAGTACAACTGACAAGAGTAAAACTTCTTTCATGCCCGTACCATATAATATCGGGTTTGAGTTAGCAATCATCTCTAAGAATCAGGAAGATGGTTTGGAAATTTTAGAGCAAATTCTCTGCAACTTCCAACCTTCATATAATCTTCCTATGAAGTTGGTGCCTGATTTGAATGAAACCAAGGATGTTCCTGTTATACTTAATAGTGTGGGGTATGAAGATGATTACGAAGGAAACTTCGCACAACGCAGAGCAATCATCTATACTTTAACATTCACAGCAAAGACCTATGTTTATGGACCAATCAGCGAGAGCTCTACTATCACCAAAGTCATTGCCGACGCTTATACTTCTACTAACGTTGCTACGGCACCGAGAGAAGTTAGATACACTGTTGTCCCCGACCCTATCACGGCAGATGCTGATGACGACTTTGGGTTTGGAGAAACCTTAGAATACTTTGATGACGGTAAACAACGTAATCCAGTTTCAGGAGTAGATGAATGAGTGGCGACACAAACATAATGGATACTAGAGTAATCTTTTATAGTGAAGAGATGACTGAAACTAAAAGAATTGCCTTAGAATTTAAGGGAGTTCAGTTAGAGTATCTTCTTAAAGAAAATAAAAGGAAGCGTAAATCATGAGCGCATTTGATGGATTGAATGAAGTCTTTGGTACTGAACCTTCTGAACTTCAGAAAGCGATTGAAACTAAAGATGAAATCAAAAAACCTGATGTAAAGAAATCAGAGACACAAGATGTCAAGCAAGATTATGAGTATTCTCGTGCTCAATTAAACAGTCTTGTAATGAAGGGTCAGGAGGCAGTAGACGGTATATTAGATGTGGCACGGGCATCAGATCATCCTCGTGCATATGAAGTTGCAGGTCAGTTAATTAAACACGTTGCAGACGTTGCAGATAAGTTAATTGATCTACAGAAGAAGATGAAAGATCTTGATGCTGAAGAGAAAAAAGGTCCTAACAATGTTACAAATGCATTGTTTGTTGGCACAAGTTCAGAACTACAGAAATTACTTAAGCAACAAAAAGAGATAAATAATACTGACACGAATTAACACGACACGACATGTCAGTATTAAATGTACTTAGCACCAACGCTATCGCAGGATCTGCGACGGAGTATCAGGTTGTCCAGACTGGATACTATCGCGTCCTTGCAACTGCTGGTGACTCTACTGTATCCTTCAATGGAGGACCTGCAATCACTGTATTGCAAGATCAACCTCTCTTGCTTAAAGGGGCAAAACCTGGTCAAGCAAAAATTGCAAAGGCAGTCTCTGATTCCACAGGTGACTACCAATTAGGTTATAATGTAGGGCAAGTAGCAGATACCCATCCATTCTCAGTTGATGATTTCATTGCTGTAGAAGACAATGGTACATCTCCTACTATTGACAGCAACTTCCTATCTGCAGGCACTGTAGGTAAAAAAGTAACTGCTGCAACAGGTACAACTATTTCCACTGATATTGATTCTAGTTCTGCATCAGCAGACTATACTTATGCGTCAGGCAAACAAGCAATCGTAAAACGTTGCGTTAAAATTACAGCAGGAGGACAAGCTCTTGTCGTTGAAGAAATCCAAGTCGTCGGAGGATGACGGATGCCAGCAGTCAGCAAAAAACAACAACGATTCTTCGGGATTGTTAGAGCGGCTCAAAAAGGTTCTCTCAAAGGGGAAGCGACGCCATCGGTTCAAAGAGCTGCTGCCAGCATGAAAATGAAAGATGTAAAGAAATTTGCATCTACTAAACATAAAGGATTACCTGAAAAGAAAGTGACTAAAGAATCAACATTTGCAGGAAATTATAATGGTCCTCTCTACGCACGTTGGAGTGATGTAGAAAAAGGACGTAATAAACCCATTGGTAATGAAGAACAAGAAACTCAACTTGAAAACAAAAGCGGTGATAATTCTCTCCGTGACTGGTTTGGCAAGAGTCGTTCTAGTGATGGCAAGCCTGGCTGGGTTCAGCTCGGTGGTAAATATGCAGGAAAACCCTGTGCCAAACAACCTGGACAAACAACAAAACCCAAGTGCGGTTCTTCAAAAATGAAGCGCGACCTCAATAAAGATGAAGAAGAAAGAGCGTTCCGCAGAAAGAATCGTAAAGACCCCAACCCTAATAGATCTGGAAAGGCTATTAACGTGAAAACAGAAGCAACTTATCCTCAAGACTTTAGAAATGCCGATGGTTCTAAGAGAGCTGTCGCCAAGAAAAAGACTGGTAAACCTAACGCCCAAGGAGATTATGGGAAGAAAGACCTGAACGAGGGAGAGAAGGATGCTTGTTACCATAAGGTAAAGTCTCGTTATAAGGTTTGGCCTAGTGCGTATGCCAGCGGAGCACTAGTCAAATGCCGAAAGAAAGGTGCTAAAAACTGGGGAAACAGCACTAAAAAAGAAGAATTTAATGGAAAACCATTCCAAACATTTCAGGAAGAAGCAAAGAAGTGTTGGAAAGGTTACGAGAAAAAAGGTACACAAAAACTTTTCGGTAAAACGTACAACCGCTGCGTCAAAAAGGAAGAGACTACAAATGAGTCAGCAGCATGGACAAAGAAATCAGGGAAAAATGAATCAGGAGGACTTAATGAGAAGGGACGAAAGTCTTACGAAAGAGAAAATCCTGGCAGCGACCTTAAAGCTCCAAGCAAGAAGGTTGGAAATCCCCGTCGGGCATCTTTCTGCGCTAGAATGAAGGGAATGAAAAAGAAGTTAACCTCTAAAAAAACTGCTTCAGATCCTGATTCCAGAATAAACAAGTCACTCAGAGCGTGGAATTGCTAGAACCGATACAATCTTAATAGATTGTAACTTGCAATATTGTTAAATACTTTGTATAATGTTGAACGTACCCTCGTGGGATCCTTTTACCTATGGAACAATTTTCAGATTTCAAACTGGAACGAAAAGAATGCACTCATTGTGGTGCTACATGGATAAACGGGCAACATATTTGGAGAGGAACAGGTGCATCCGCCGAGTCCAGTGAGTTAGATCTTGCTGGACTTGTTTGTAATAAGTATGGTAATGCTGAATGCATTAATCCTATGAAAGGCATGGAAGGTGGACAAACTTGGGAGTATCGTGCAGGATTTATTGATGGCATGATAAAAGCCTCTACCGATTTAACAAAAGGAGAAGAATGACCCTATCCCAAAACAAAAATGATCTGTTTTCATTGAAGACTTATTACACTGCTAAGGAAGTGGATGAGTTGATAGATAATGCAGTTCAATATGCTTTGGCAGAAGCAAAGAAAATTGATGATGCTTCCATGGCGAAGCATAATAGAGATGCTACTGTGATCAGTATGATCCTAGGGTTTACAACTCTCGCATTATTTGTGGATGGATTACTAAGAATGTTAGGAATTATTCCACCATTCATGTCTCTTGACGTGAACTTACTAGATCAAATAGTACAACAAGTATTAGATAAACTACCGAAATGATTGATTGGGATCACAGTTACTGGAGATTTGCTGAACGATGGAATGGTCGTTTGGCAATGGTTGGTGTTGTGATTCTGGTAGTCAAATCGCTATGGTAGTATGGGGTGTTATATGGATGATAGTCATCCTTCTCATAATGGTAACTTGGTATATCGTCTATATAATGAAGATGGCCTTCAAGGAATTAAACGATGGGAGCAATGACACCCCCAAGTCGGAAGAGTTGTTACAACTTCCGAGTAATAGAGATCAACAGAGTAGTTGATGGTGACACTATTGATGTTACTATTGATCTAGGATTTGACCTATACAAAAAAGAAAGAGTTCGTATCGCTGGAGTTGATACTCCTGAAAAGAGAACTCGTGATTTAGAGGAAAAAGCACTTGGAATTGATGCGACAAATTGGCTCAAAGATAAACTTGAAGGAGCTATTGATGGTGATGACGATCTCGTTATCCGTACTGAGTTGGATGGCGGTGTCGGGAAGTACGGGAGGTTATTGGGATGGTGTTACATCGGAGACTCCGAGTTGTCCCTCAATGAAATGATGATTACTGAAGGATATGCATGGGCATATGATGGAGGTACGAAACAGAAAAACTTTGAAGAACTACGAGAAATCCGTCGTACCTATGGTACGCTAACCGATGAATGACGAGTTTGACTTTGGAGAAGACTTTTTCCCTTACGAGGGAGAATGGTACATGACCATGAATATGGGTGTTGGAGAAATCCGACTACTCTATAATCATGTATGTTATTCTCTAGAAGTTTGGCCAGGTTCACCCGCTAGACCCCCCGAAGAACAAGAATATTTGAAACTCTTGAAACACAAACTCTTTGCTATGTTAACTGAATACACATTTTATGAAGCTAATTAAACGTGAACAAGTAATTGTCATTGATGACATATTTACTAAAGATGAAATTCAATGGATGGAAGATTACTTTACCTTATTTGATGGGTGGCAGTTAATCTTTGACGATCCTGAACAAAGTCTTACCCAGTATTCATTGGGTCAAGTTATTGACCTACCAAACTTCGGTGAGTTTGAACAGTTTTGTATGAGAGTTTTTAAGGAACGATCTGGTGTCCCCGTTCCAAATTTTCATAGAGTAGTATATAATTGTTTCCGATTTGGAGACAGTCCGAACTTACATATTGATGGTGAGCAGGAAGATGCTCTAAGCTTTATGGTTTATCCCAATACTAAATGGAGTGAAGCATGGGGTTCTGAAAGTGTGTTTGTTCGTGACGGAGAAATCACAGATGCCATCATCCCTAAACCTGGTAGATTAGTAATCTTTCCAGGATCAATCCCTCATGGTGCAAAAGCGCCAAATAGAAATCATGAGGGAGTTGCACGATTCAGTGCTGTATTCCAATACACACCTGGTCAAGAAGAAGAAATGCTTCAACACGCTGAAATGTGCAAACCAAATACTAGACCTTTCCCTATGAGTTATGGCGAATAACGAAGTATATCTAGGCAATCCCAATCTAAAGAAAGCAAACGTTCCTACTGAGTTTACTAAGGATCAGATTGCTGAGTTTTTGAAGTGCTCGGAAGATCCCGTGTACTTCATTAAAACATATGTGAAGATCGTCTCATTGGATAAGGGTCTAGTACCATTTGACATGTATGATTTCCAAACGGAAATGGTACACAAATTCCATAACAATAGGTTTAACATTGCGAAACTACCACGTCAATCTGGCAAGTCCACTATTGTTACGAGTTACCTTTTATGGTACACGCTTTTTAATCAGGAGGTTAATGTCGCAATTCTTGCCAACAAAGCGGCAACGTCGCGGGAAATGCTACAAAGGCTCCAGAAGTCGTACGAACACTTACCGAAATGGCTCCAACAAGGGATCATCCAATGGAACCGAGGATCGTTAGAACTAGAGAATGGTTCTAAGATCATGGCAGCATCTACATCTAGTAGTGCTGTCAGGGGTATGTCATTCAATGTCATCTTCTTAGATGAGTTTGCGTTCGTTCCTAATCATATTGCAGATGAGTTCTTCTCCTCTGTATATCCTACTATTTCATCTGGTAAATCTACCAAGGTTATTATCATCTCCACACCACACGGGATGAACATGTTCTACAAATTGTGGCATGATTCAGAACGCGGAAAGAATGAATATGTGAACACGGAAGTTCATTGGTCTCAGATACCAGGTAGAGATGATAAATGGAAAGCGCAAACAATTGCAAATACATCAGAATCACAATTCAAAGTTGAATTTGAATGTGAGTTCTTAGGATCTGTTGATACTCTTATTGCCCCATCAAAATTAAAAGTGATGGCGTATGAGGATCCTCTAAAACAGTCTGCTGGATTAGATGTATTTGAGGAATCAAAACCAAATCACCAATACGTCATGGCATGTGACGTAGCGAGGGGAGTATCAAATGACTACTCCGCATTTGTGGTGATAGATACGACTACATTACCATATAAAATGGTAGCGAAGTATAAGAACAATACAATCAAACCCATCCTGTTTCCGAATGTTATCGTAGATGTTGCCAGACATTATAACGGTGCATTTATTCTAGTTGAAGTCAATGACGTAGGCGGACAGGTTGCGGATATTATACACTTTGATCTTGAATATGACAATCTACTAATGGCCAGTATGCGTGGACGTTCTGGTCAGGTTGTCGGTCAAGGTTTCTCTGGGAAGAAAACTCAGATGGGTGTAAAGATGAGCACTGCTGTAAAGAAAGTAGGATGCTCAAACTTAAAAGCTCTAATTGAAGAAGATAAGTTAATTGTTAGTGATTACGATATTATATCTGAATTAACTACATTTATTCAGAAAGGACAATCATTTGAAGCAGAAGAGGGATGTAATGATGACTTGGCTATGTGCCTAGTTATTTTCTCTTGGTTAGCTCTTCAAGATTATTTTAGAGAGATGAACGACACCGATGTTCGTCAAAGGATTTATGATGATCAGCGCGAAAATATTGAGCAGGATATGGCACCGTTCGGTTTTATATCCGATGGATTAGAGGAAGATACGTTCAAAGATGCGGATGGAGACGTTTGGCATACCGATGAATACGGAGATCGTGCGTATATGTGGGAGTATCGGTGATTTGTAAGACTAGGTTTTTATAAATATTTTTAGAAAACTGAAACAGTATTCTATAGGAGTGTAAAAAACATGGCAGCGTCACAGTTATCGCCAGGTGTTATTATTCAGGAGAGAGACTTTACCACAGTTAGTTCAGTAGCACTGGCTAATATTGGTGCGCTCGCTGCTCCCTTTGAAAGAGGACCTGTAGAACAGGTTGTTGACATCAACAATGAGAGAAATCTCATCTCTACCTTTGGCAAACCGAATGATACTAATTACGAATTTTGGTTTACAGCCGCTCAATTTTTGAGCTATGGCGGTACTCTCAAAACTATCCGTGCTGATGGCACGAACTTAAAAAATGCAGTCAGTAATTCTGCTGCAGTAAAGATTAAAAATCTACAGAACTACGAAACCGCGTATGAGGGTGGTAGTAACAACTGGGTATTTGCAACACAATCACCTGGTAGTTATGGAAACTCTCTTAGAGTCTTTGTCACAGACGCTGGTGCCGATCAAATTTTAACTTTGAACGCTCCCGCAGGTACTGATGACTATAGATTCGTTAGAGCAGGTGCAGTTGTCTCTGGTAACAAAGGCGGTAAAGTATTCCGCTATTCAGTAAAGTTGACACTTGAGTCAACTGTAAATGGGGACTTTATCCCAGACGAACCCGCTTGGTCTACTGCTGCTTACTACAGTAAGTTTGACAGAGTAACCAACGGTGGTAACATCTACCAAGCACAAGGTGCTGGTACATCTGGTGCTTCTGCACCTACTCACACATCTGGCCTTGCCAATGATGGTGGAGTGGATTGGGCATTTATTGGTGCTGACGCAGGTACAACGATTGAAATCGGTGGCGCTGATCAGACAGTTACTGTTCTCTCCTGGAACCCTACTGATCGCGTACTAGAGATTGATATCCCTTCTGGTGGTATTACTGGTAAAATTGACGACACTATGACAGTCGTCCAAGGATCTGTAACAGGTCCAATTGCAAGTGTTGTAAGAGAACTTCACGTCGTTCTTGACGCTGACTCTGCTGCATTCGCTGCAACAGATAGCATCGCTGATGCTGATGCTGAAGCTGCAGTGATTGGTTCAGTCCGCGACGAGTATCCTGAGCGTGAGTATCTTCCTGGTAAGAAGTGGGTGAATGTCGCTCCACGTCCTTCTACTTCACTTTATTGTCTTGATAAAGGTGGTAAGAATGATGAAATGCATATCATCGTTCTTGATGGAGATGGTCAGTTAACTGGCACTCCAAACACTCTTCTTGAGAAGTTTATCTCTGTATCTAAGGCTAGCGATGCTAAGTCTACTGTTGGAGAAAACAACTACTATGCAAACGTTCTGAAGCAGACATCTCAGTACATCTACCAAGGTGGTCATATTGATGATGACGATCAGTTCCCTGTAAACGCAGTTCTTGCAACTGGTGCTTGGGGTGCTATTTCCGCTAACAGAAACTTCAATAGAATTCAGTCTTCCAAGTCTGTGCATGATGAGCCTAACGGTCGTCACATGGTGGGTGGTAAGTCTGGTGGTTCTATTAAATTTGCTTTCGCTGGTGGTGTTGATGACTATTCTAACACTTCCTCAGATTTCAGCAACGCTTACAACCTTGTATCTGATGCTGAGTCAATCAATGTAGACTACATTCTCGGTGGACCTGCTGGTGCTACTAAGGATGCTGCTCTTGCAAAAGCAAACTCAATCCTCAATATCGTAAATTCTAGAAAGGACTGCATCGCGTTCTTCTCTCCAATGCGTTCCGACGTTATTGGTCAGACTAACTCTGATACAATCACTAACAAGATTCTTACTTATTTCCAATCAATCGGTTCAACTTCTTACGCTGTTCTTGATTCTGGTTACAAGTATATCTACGATAAGTATTCTGACGTTTATCGCTACATCCCTTGCAATGGTGATGTTGCTGGTCTTTGCTTGCAAACTGGTATTAACCAAGATCCTTGGTTCTCTCCTGCAGGTTTCTCTCGCGGTGTTTTGAGAAATGCAATTAAACTTGCTTACTCTCCTAACAAAGATCAAAGAGACAAACTATATTCCGAGCGAATTAACCCTATTGTTACTTTCCCTGGCCAAGGCGTAATCCTCTTCGGTGACAAAACCGCACTGGGTTATCAATCTGCCTTTGATCGTATCAACGTACGTCGTTTGTTCTTGACTCTTGAAAGAGTTATCGGAGAGTCTGCTAAGGCACAACTCTTTGAACAGAATGATGAGACATCTCGTTCACTCTTCCGTAACTTGGTTGAGCCATACTTGAGAGATGTTCAAGGTCGTCGTGGTGTAACGGACTTCCTCGTCAAGTGTGACGAAGAAAACAACCCACCAGATGCTGTTGATAGAGGCGAATTCTACGCTGAAATCTATGTGAAGCCAACACGCACGATTAACTACATTACATTGACATTCACTGCAACGAGAACTGGTGTCTCGTTCTCTGAAATTGCCAGTTAATCTAAATAATATTAAGCAAGGAGGCTAACAAAAATGGCAGTAAGAGGCACTATTGACGCATTTAAGTCAAGCGTCGTTTCGGATTTTGCGAGACCTAATCTATTCCAAGTAGACCTCGCTTTTCCAACTCAGGTTATTTCTAACGCTACAGGTCTTTCGGATCTCGGTAAGTTCACTGTTCGCGCAGCGAACTTGCCTTCCGCTCAGATGGGAATCATTGAGGTTCCCTTCAGAGGACGTGTTCTTAAGATTGCTGGAGACAGAACCTTTGAACCATGGACTGTAACTATCATGAACGATAGTAAGTTCGCGCTCAGAAATGCCTTTGAAACTTGGGTTGAGAAAATCCAAGCCGCAAACGAGAACATTACTCAGACTACTGGTCTTGGTGATGAGCAAGATGCAACAGGTTACTTCTGTGACATGTTCGTACATCAACTTTCTCGTGACGCAAGTAAGGGAGAAAAGGCAAATATCCTTAGATCCTATAAGTTCACTGATGTATTCCCAAGCAACGTTTCCGCTATTGATCTTGATTTCGGTAGCAACGACGCTGTTGAAGAATTCACTGTAGAACTTCAAGTTCAATACTGGCAAGCAATTCCTGAAGGAGTTGTAGGATAATATGGAAAAGGGGGTTCTAGAAACCCCCTAAATAATATCATAATATAGGATACACATCGTGTCGCAACTATTCGGTTTTTCAATTGATAGAGCGAAAAAAGGTCCTAAGGGACCTTCTTTTGTGACTAAAGACAACTTGGACGGGGCTTATCCCGTTACAGGTGGTGCTCATTATGGTTATACGGTAGACATTGATGGAGTAGTTCGTAATGAATACGAACTCATCGGTCGTTATAGAGACATGATTCTACAACCAGAGTGTGACTCTGCTGTAGATGACGTAGTTAACGAGACTATTTGTGGTAATTTTGATGATGTACCTGTGGAGTTGGAACTCTCTAATGTAAAAGTTTCAGAAAAAATCAAAAAACTTATGCGTGAGGAGTTTGATCACATCCTCAAGTTGCTTGATTTTGAAAATAGATCTTACGAAATCTTCCGTCGCTGGTATGTTGATGGGAGATTGTTTTTTCATAAAGTAATTGATCCTAAGAATCCTAGAGGTGGTCTGACTGAGCTCAGATATATTGACCCTAGAAAGATTCGTAAAATCAAAGAGACTGAAAAGAACCCTAGAATCGCAGCAAAAGACATTAACGAAGCTCTGACAATGCGTCAGGCAGAGTATTTTCTTTACAATCCTAGAGGACTCAAGAACACCTCAGGTGGTAATCAGGGACTGAAGATTGCTCCTGATTCTATCACATATGTGCATAGTGGTATCATGGATCTTAACAAGAACATGGTATTGTCTCACCTACATAAGGCAATCAAAGCGGTAAACCAACTCCGCATGATTGAGGACTCTCTTGTTATCTATCGTTTATCCCGTGCTCCAGAGCGAAGAATTTTCTACATTGATGTGGGTAATTTGCCTAAGCAAAAAGCCGAGCAGTATCTCCGTGAGGTTATGGGTCGCTATCGTAACAAACTGGTTTACGATGCAAGCACAGGCGAGATTAGAGACGATAAGAAATTTATGTCAATGCTTGAGGATTTTTGGTTACCTCGCCGTGAAGGTGGTAGAGGAACGGAAATTACTACTCTCCCTGGTGGTCAAAATCTGGGTGAGTTGGAGGATGTCAAATACTTCCAAAAGAAACTCTACAAAGCACTCAACGTCCCCTCCTCCAGACTAGAGACAGAGACAACCTTTAACATCGGACGCGCAGCAGAGATCACCCGCGACGAAGTTAAATTCCAGAAATTCATCGCACGTCTTCGTAAGAGATTCAGTGAACTATTCATGGATCTCCTCAAGACGCAGTTAATCTTAAAAGAAGTCATCTCTATTGATGAATGGGATGACTACAAGGATCATATCCAGATTAACTACATTGCGGATAGTTACTTCAATGAACTGAAAGAAACAGAAATCCGTAATGAGCGTATGAACCTTGTCGGTACTATGGATCCATTCGTGGGTAAATACTTTAGTATTGACTATATCCGTCGTCAAGTTCTCAAGCAAACCGATACGGAAATTGCTGAGATTGACAAACAGATTGACTCTGAGATGGCGGAAGGTAAGATCGTAGATCCTGCCGAAGAAGCAATGATGGCCGCCGAAGGCGGTGGTGCATTGCCGCCTGGTGAAGGCGCTCCCGCTGGTCAGCAACCTCTCTTTTCAGATGATGAATTGAGTTCCGAGGATGCTAAGCGCGGAGAAATCTAAATAGTATTATCACATTATAAAATTATGGCTTCTGATATCGCAAACGATATTGTAAATAAAGTATTTGCTGATGACAAATCGGGCGCAATTGATGCTATTCAACAGGCATTAAATGCTAAGTCCTACGAAGACATCCAAGCAAAGAAAGTGGAATTCGCGCAGCAATGGGGATTTGATCCTGCTAAAACAGGACAAGCTGTAGCTGACGAATTAACTGATCAATTACCTGACAACACTGATATTCCAGACACTGCAGATACTGCAGTTGCTGTGGCTCAGTCAGAACAGGAAGATTCAGAACCAGTTGACCAAGTAACTACTGAACCTGAGGAAACAACAGATGAAACTAATCAGTGAAGAAATTCTAAACGTTAACTTCCTTGCAGAAGATACCGAGGATGGGAAAAAAGCCCACTTCATTGAAGGCGTTTTCCTGCAGGGAGGAATCAAAAATCGTAACGGGAGATTTTATCCCGTGGAAACTTTGACCCGCGAAGTTGCTAAATATGATGAGAACTTCATTAGTAAAGGTCGCGCTCTTGGCGAACTCGGTCACCCTGATGGTCCTTCCATCAACCTTGACAGGGTAAGTCACAAGATCGTAAACCTTAAACAAGAAGGCAACAACTTTGTTGGCAAAGCGAAGTTGCTTGATACCCCAATGGGTAACATTGCAAAATCGCTTCTTGACGAGGGTGTGAAACTTGGCGTTTCTTCTCGCGGTATGGGATCCATCCGTAAAGAAGAAGACATGGCAATCGTAGAGGATGACTTTATGCTTGCTACTGCAGCCGATATCGTTGCAGATCCTTCTGCTCCTGATGCATTTGTTGATGGAATCATGGAAGGTAAAGAGTGGGTCTGGGATAATGGACTGCTTAAAGAAGCAAATATTGCGGAACTTAAGCAAGAAATTGACCAATCAACACTCATTAACATCCAAGAACGCAAAATTTCCGCGTTCAAAACCTTTTTACAAAGTTTGTAAAGTATAAATAATCTATAGATAAATCAAATGCTGACTACAGGAGATTCAAAAATGTCCGATAACCGCGACGCAGAATTTGAGGCAAGCATGTCAGACGTGGCAGAAGAAGCTGCAACTGGTGTCGCTGCTATCAAAAAGGGCGCTACTGCTGGAGAGAAAATTGACACCTCTGGCGGAAATTTCACCAACATCGGTGGAACAGATAACAAAACTGAGGAAGGAGCTAAGGGTACTAAAAACCTTGGATCATCCGCAGCTGCACCTGTTGGTGTAGAAGGCGATAAGTCCATTAAGACCAAACCTTCTGATGCATCCGCTAAAATGGAGGAAGTAGAAGATGGCGAAGAAGAGACAATCGCTGAAACCCAGTACGACTTTAGTGAAGATGTTGACGCTCTTGTCGCTGGTGAAGAGCTCTCAGAAGAATTCAGAGAGCGAGCAGTAACAATCTTTGAAGCAGCAGTTACCTCTAAGGTTAACGCTGAAGTTACTGCAGTCCAAGAAGCATTTGAATCTGCACTTACCGAACAGGTTGAGCAGATCAAAACAGAATTGGCCGAAAAAGTAGACGACTATCTGTCTTATGCCGCTAAGCAGTGGATGGAGGAGAATACCCTCGCTGTTGAGCATGGCGTTAAGAATGAAATCGCAGAGTCGTTTATGAACGGTCTAAAAAGCCTTTTCGTAGACCACCACGTTGGTGTACCCGAAGAGAAGTTCAACCTGCTTGATGGCATGGTAGAACAATTAGATGATATGGAAGGAAAACTCAACGAGCAAATTGAATCTAATGTTGCTTTGAATAAGCGCATTGGAGACTTCGTAAAAATGGAAATCGTGAACGAGTGTGGAGTCGGTCTTACCGAAACACAAAAAGAGAAGCTTTCTTCTCTTGCAGAAGGTGTTGAGTTTGAGAGTGAAGAAGGTTTTCGTCAGAAAATCAATACTATTAAGGAGTCGTATTTTACTAAGAAAGTAGAGTCTGCTCCAAGTGTAGATCCTACAGAGGATGCTGAACCCTTAGTAGAAGAGGCACAGTATACTGGACCTATGGGCGCATATGTTGATGCTCTGAGTCGCTGGTCTCATTCGTAATTATTTGTAAATACTAACCACTTATTAAAAACTTTTAGGAGATAAAATGGCTGATCTTAAGCAACTCCAAGAGAAGTGGGCACCTGTACTTGATCACGAGGCACTTCCAAAGATTGAAGATTCTCACAAACGTGCAGTTGTTGCTCAACTCTTAGAGAACCAAGAATTTGCTGCCGCCGAAGAAAAGCAGATGCTTACTGAGGCACCTACCATGGCCGCTGGCACTGGTGGATTTTCTGGTAGCGCAACCGCAACAGGTCCTGTTGCTGGTTTTGACCCAGTTCTGATTTCATTAATCAGACGTTCAATGCCACAACTTATCGCATACGATATTGCTGGCGTACAACCGATGACTGGTCCTACTGGACTGATCTT
>CEPT01009413.1_pt1 | contig 41657 bp, 49 predicted proteins | sample 356221 | NCBI WGS metagenome assembly CEPT01 (sample SAMEA2620081, study PRJEB7988) | marine metagenome | isolation source: saline water (ENVO:00002010), including | reverse complement strand
GCGCAACTCTATAAGACCTTGGGGTCATGGGGTTGTTTCGTGAATCACGAACAGACGCAGATGGCGATTGAATGCGCCAAGTTGTTAGTCAATCTAAACAATAACAATCCGGAAGCATTTAAGATGGTTCTAAACGCAATCAACAAAGAGGTGAACAATGGCTAGATATAGCGACCCACTGTCAGGCATGTATGGCAGATTTGTAACAGGTTATATGACCAAGCACGACGGCTCTGTCCGTCAAGTGTGGGGTGTCTTCAAGAATGACCAATCGATACCGGCGCACCTTCGCGTCATGTATGACATGCGGATTAAACAGTACCGCCGGTTCGATATCACACTGCCTTTCGGCATCCGCTGCGGGGCGAAAATTTCACAACAAGGTTATGTTAGGAGTGCAAAATGAGTAGCATTCCACGTTATCAATTCTGTGAAATTCCGAACACACCGGAAGGGTGGGCGCTGGTAAACTCGATGAAAAAGTATCTCAACAAACAGGGGTATAAACTGAGAGTGAAAGGTCAGCACATGGACGCGGTCGCCAAGGCTAACTGGCGCTACTATGAACGCGGTCAGCCTATCAGCCGGTCAACACATCTGCGAGTGTACCTTGACGACATTCGCTAAGTTTCCGACAACCACATGCCCTCACTGTAAGTCGGTGGGGGCTGAAAATTTATATCATATGGGCGACAGGGCTTATCTCTGTTGCCTTACTTGCATGGGCGAATACAGCATCCTACTGCCCACGCTGTACGCAGAACGTAGGACAAAGCATGGACTAGAATTGGAGGCGCTATACGGTGAACAGATAATCGACTAGGAGTTTTTATGATTGAAATCAAAGTTAAGTTCGCGCTTGAATCAGATCTAAATGGTTTGGCAGAGTGCGAATGCGACTGCTGCGGGGCTGTTGACAGCTTCGTGGACGTTGCTGAGATCGACCTGACTGAACAGACGTTGGTCGTTGGTGATGAAATCCCGGCGGGAATGTGTACCCGCTGCGGGGAAGGCATGATGTATTTGAAGGAGTAGTATAAACAGTATGAACACTTATGGAAATCCACAACGTATCTTTCGTATCACTGAATACAGGATACCACCCAGGACCAGTGATTCCCGGGGATGGGGGCGATGGGCTGAAGAGTGCTTCGCATGGTGTCACTTCTTTGCAGAAGACTACGCATGGAACGATGACAATAAACAGGCGCAGCTTTGGTTCGACATGAAGGAAAAGTATCGCCAGCAAGTCGAATGGAAAGAAGCCACTGGCATCGCCGGTCACATCAGCGACCCGGCAATCGAGCGTGAGTTAGACAAGCGAGGTCTTGTTGAAGAGAAACAGATATGTTACAAGCATCAATACAAATAGAAAGGCAAACGTATGGATAAACTTCCCAACATGAGAACTGACAGGCAGTACCCTATCGATAGAATCGGTGGGCTCTTCGTGCTTGCTCAGTTCTTATTCTTTTTAATCACGGCAATCGCAGCTCTGTACAATTAGAGTGTGCTACTGCCCAAAGTCAGTCCAAAGACTAACTATAGACTGACTAAAGACACCTTAGAGTACTACTACTATAGTAATACTCTTTAGTAACTAAAGTATTAACAAAAGGTATGACATGCTAGAAGTATACAAAAGAACAGACAGTCCATACTGGTGGTACAAAGTTCCACTGTTGGACGACAATGGTCACGTCATTCGTTATGAACGTGGGTCAACTAAAAGACGCGACAAAGGCGAAGCTAAACTTGTCGCTAGAAAGTTAGCCAAGAGCATTCAAGATGCTGACCAGCTAGGCAAGCGAGAGACTACAACCATCGCTGAAGCTGGACGTCGGTATCTGATGGAACTCGAAGCCGAAGGTAAACCATCAGCCAAGGACGCAAGGACGTTTGTGTCTAGGGCATCAACTGGTCCAGGCTTGAGTAAACCACTGACACATCTGAACGCTGGTTTCCTATCGAACATCAAGCAACAACGGTTGATGAAAGGGTACGCACCACGCAGCATCAACAATGAGTTGACGTTTTGGATATCCGTATTCAATCGTGCGAAAGACAAGTGGATGCTGATGGTGGATCGAGATGCATCGTTCGATGGCATCAAGTTAAAGCCAGTTGCCAAGACAAGATACCTACTGGACGGTGAAGAGGAGCGCCTGTTGGCAGAACTTGAGCCGACTGATAGCAAGACACAGGATCAGTATGACCTTGTGTTGTTCTTGCTGGACACCGGCGCACGTTACACAGAGATTGCATCGATACCGTGGACGGCAATCAATGGGCAGTCAGTGAACCTGTTGCACCGCAAGGTAGGACAGGAAGGTACGCTGACCCTGACAGATAGATGTCGGGCGATGCTGGATCGACGCTGGCGAACACACGGTAACTATAAATTTGTCTTTCCGTCCGACACTAAATCAGACGCACCACGCGGGTACAGTACCAAAGGTATTCGCCATGCGATTGAACGTGCCGGGCTGAACGAAGAACATCTAGTTGAACGGTACGGTCGGTTTACTGTTCACTCACTGCGACACACCTTTGCCTCACGGCTGGTGCAAGCGGGGATGTCGCTCTACGCAGTTAGTCAATTGCTGGGGCATTCCGATATAAGTATGACACAAAGGTACGCACACCTCGCGCCATCACAAGTATCACAACAAGCAGCCGACATATTAAACAAGCGGGAGAAAGTATGACTTACGATAATTTTATGAACAAAATCTTTTGGATGTGTGTCGATGCGCTGAACGCATGGGCAGACCTAATGGGTTGGACTTACGAAGAGTTAAACATTTGGATATTCATTGTTATCCATCCGTTGCTCACGTTGTTCCTGTTCTTCATGGTGTGGTATCAACGCCGGTCACATTATAAAAAGCTGGCTAAACTCACCGAACGTTGGACACTGTTGACTGAAGTTTATTTCGATCACAAGTCCAAGGACTAAACCTTTTGCAGTCTCACTGTCACAAACAAATCAGTGAGGCTGCGCTTACTAACAGAATAACAAGGAGTGGATCTTGATTCATAAATTTGAACAATTACTGACGCAATCGTTAGACCCAGCGCTCGAAGAAGAACAGAGGCGTACTGAGTTAGAGGGTGTCAACGAGGGCGTCGCGAAGTATCGCAAGATGCTACTCGAAGGGAACATAGCTGACACCGGTGCTGGTCGTCAGATATTTAAGGAAGTTATGGGGCTGGTCATTCCAGCTATAAGAAAGGCACAGGAAGAAGCCGTCGAAGGGATTGCCAATAGCGGTCCAGGGGTACGTCCTGTGTGGTGGTGGTACATATCTTTTGTGTCGCCTGAGAAGCTAGCGTATATCGCGCTCCGGTCAGTGCTTGGGGTTCGCATGGTTAAGGCTGGGTATGGACGCCCGGCACGAAGTGTGTGCCTTACAATAGGGCTGGCTGTAAAACAGCAAGTAGAATTCGAGAAGTGGTTAAGGGATAGTAAAGATGAAGCCAAGAACACCGGTGGCCCAGACTTGGCGGCACGTCTTGTTAGGACGGCGAAGAACTTTAACCAACGTCAATGGGGCAACTGGTCACGACGCATCAAATCAATCGAAACACTCGATTGGCGACGCGACGTCCGGATGCACATCGGAGCAAAAATCCTCGACCTCATCATCGAAAACGGTGGGGGGTTTTTCGAAATGAAATATGTGCAAGTCAGGAACAAGACAGAACGCCAAGTGTTTTTGTCTGATGCCTGTCGTGCCATGATGGATGATATCAACAGTCAGATCGAACTATCTGCACCAACGTTGAAGCCAATGATTGTCGAACCAAGACCGTGGTCATGGGATGAAATCAATAAGCGATACGACGGTGGATACTTCATGGTCGATGTTGATTTCATACGCGGTGGTCTTCACAAGCACACTGCTAGTTTAGACAATCCGTTCTCCCGCACCACGCTTCGGGCAGCCAACTATTTGGGTTGGGTAGCTTGGCGCGTGGACGAAGAGGCTTTGGAGTTAGCGAAGGAAACATTCCTCCAAAACACACAGGCGATTGCCTGTATCCCCTCGCCTGACCCAGAGCCTCTTCCACCTCGCAAGACAGACATCGAGTGGGATGGTATGTCAAAGGCAGAGCGCGCCGCATGGAAATATGATTTGAACTGCATTCACGACCGCAATGCCAGCGAGGTATCGAAGCGTGAATCAGTTATCAGGAAATTCAATCTGACTGATCAGGTCAAAGGTCGTGACGTCTATAACGTTATCAAATGTGATAGCCGTTCACGGTTCTACTATGTGACGCCGGATTGGAATCCGCAAGGCGACAGTCTTGCGCGAGGCACTATGCGTTTCGCAGATGGTCAACCCTTGGGTAAGGATGGTCTGTACTGGTTAGCAGTCAGACTGTGTAATACCTATGGGGAAGACAAGATATCATTTGATGAAATGCAAGAATGGGCGAAGGACAATCACGACTTGATTGTGCAATCTGCGACCGATCCTTTTGGTAGTGGAGAGCGCCTCTGGACACACGCTGATTCGGAACTTGAGTTCTGGCAAACGTGTGTTGATTGGTCACAAGCTACAGGTATGGATAACCCTGAGAAGTTTGTATGCACTCTACCTGTTCACCAAGATGGATCGAACAATGGTTTGCAATTATTGTCGTTGCTTGGTCGTGACCCTGTTGGTGCTAAACTAACGAACTGTTCTTCTTCTCCGGAGCGGTTCGATATCTACAGCGAGACAGCCGAAGTTGTTAAACGGCTGGTCGCTGACGACGTTGCGAATGGTCGTCATCTAGAACAGGCACATCGTTGGATTGGAAATATAGACCGCGCCGTATGTAAGCGCGCCTGTATGACCACATCCTACGGTGTGACCCCTAGAGGCATACAAGACCAGTTAATCAAAGATGGCTTTGTCGATAAGCTAGACGGTAGTCGTCTTGAGAACGCTGGGTATATGCGTGATAAACTTATGGTCGCGCTTGACCAGACCATCGTCGCATCACGACCTATCATGGAGTACTTTCAAAAGTGCGCCGTAGCTATGGCAGAGTTTGATTTGCCGTTGCGCTGGGTTACCCCGGTTGGGTCAACGATACAACAGTCATACTGGAACGTGGCAAAGTCAGACGTGAAGACTGTCATGGGCTCGTACTTCATGTGGGATGAAAACCCTGACGGTGGACTGAGTGTTCGCAAGCAGATGTTATCATCGAGCCCGAACATCATTCACTCTATCGATGCTGCGCTCATGCAGAAAGTTATTGTTGAGTTGCGTGAAGAACATCATGTGTATTCCATCGCAGCAATACATGATAGCTTTGCAGTGTTACCATGTAATGTGGGGCTGATGCGTGATGTGATTCGGCAGACTGCATACGACATGTTCAAAGGTAATTGGATTGAAGATAGTTTCCATCCATACCTTAAAGAATATGCACCGAATGTGGATCTGCCAGAGCCACCAGCGCAAGGAGATTTTAATATCAAAGAGGTTCTCGATGCAGAGTACTTCTTTGCGTAGCACATTAGGGGGTGCTTATGTCCAACCATGACGAAAGCTATGAGGACTTGCTCACTCGATGTGCATTTATATTCTGGCAAATTGGTTACTTGCCGGAAGACTACCAAGCGAAACTATCATCACATGGCATGACCTATACTGAGTTCTGCACAATGGCGATGATGTTTCATCCCGAACTAACCGAACCTAATCAATAAACAAGGAAGATCTAAAACTATGGCAAAGCAAAAAGTAAGACCAATTGTCTCACCACAAGCAACCAGCGCATACGCGTGGTTGGCACGACCAGACGAAGGACAGGAATTCAGTGATGGTAAATACAAAGTCACACTGGTCCTGGACAAGAACGATGAAGAAGCGAAAGCCTTTATCGCTGACGTCAAGAAAGAAGCAGAAGCGCTAGCGAAGCAAGCGTGGGAAACTATCCCGAAGAACTTCCGTTACCCATTCAAAGATGGTGACGATAGTGAGAAGGAAGAGTTCCACGGCAAGTGGTTGCTTACTGCTAAGACAAAGTTCCAGCCGGGCTTTGTAGGACCAGACAATAAAGCTATCGAAGAAGATAGTATTCCCTCAAGCGGTGATATCATTCGTGCATCATTCAGCCTTAAAGAATATGCAACTGGTGGTGGCAAAGGCGTCACTAGTCAATTGCGTAATGTTAAGCTGATTGAGAAACGTAACATGTCATCAGGTCCGTCAAACGATTTCGGTGATCCTATCGATGATGCACCGTCGGAGTCTAAAGATGACTTCGACATCGCGATATGATTTTACGAGCGCAGTTGAAGAACACTTAGGCAAGGCTGGATACATGGAATTCTTCATACCAGTTGATCCTGTGCCAGCCTCTCGCCCAAGGGTGAGTAAGTGGGGAACGTACTACGGTAAGACATACGAAAACTTTAGGACGAAAGTTCGTGCAGCTCTACGCGACCTGACCAATCTATCAGGTGAGCCCATGACAGGTCCGATACATTGTCTGATCGAGATTGTTGCTCCCAAACCGAAAACGACAAAGAGAGATTATCCGCGTGGCGACGTGGACAATTTCGCAAAAGGTCCTCTCGATTCCATGACGTCACATGGTGGCTTCTGGAATGACGATGATCAAGTCACGGCACTAGCGGTGACAAAGAGATACGCTGAATCGGGTGAGCCGACCGGCGTCAGAATAATATATCAGGAGATAGTATGACACAGATAGATATGCTGAAGAAACACTTCGCAGTACGACCTTCAATCTCTAATGTTGAAGCACAAATGATGTATCGCATTCGAGCGTTACCGCGACGAATTAAAGACCTTGAAGAAAACCATCGTATGCAATTTGAAAGACAAACAAGAACAGATCCAACAGGGCAAAGATATGTCAGATATACAATCGTCAATAACTAAAGCACACCAACCATGTAATGACTGTGGGTCATCTGATGCACTCTGTGAGTACGATGATGGTCACACCTATTGTTTCTCTTGTAATACACACAAGTGGATCGATGGTCGTCCGTCTGAGCCGACAGTCGTGTCAGAGGATTTGGTCAAAGGATTGTTATTCCGTGCGATACCTAACCGCAAACTCAGTGAGGATGTGTGTAAGAAGTATGGCTACGGTGTAGCACAAGTGAACGGTGAGCCATGTCACGTTGCACCTTACAGAAATCTGAAGGGTGAAATCTGTGGACAGAAGCTACGGTTCGCAAACAAACAGTTTCAAACGCGAGGCAACATGTCGAACGTTCAACTGTTTGGTCAGCATCTTTGGAAACCTACCAAGCGCGTTGTCGTTTGTGAGGGTGAGATCGATGCGCTCAGTTATCATGCGGTTACTAAATCGTGGCCCGTGGTTTCTATTCCTAACGGATGTCAATCTGCCAAGCGCGCAATCGCTAACAACATTGAGTGGCTCGAAGGTTTCGAGGAAGTCTGCTTTATGTTTGATAACGACGAGCAAGGGCAGAAGGCTGCCAAGGAATGCGCTGAAATACTTTCGCCCGGCAAAGCTACAATTGCTCAACTTGGAAAGTATAAAGATGCAAATGAAATGCTGGTTGATAACGCTGTTAAAGAGTTAGTTCAATCAGTATATACAGCAAGTGTACACCGACCAGATGGTGTACTTAATGGAAAGGAAATATGGGATGCAGTTCGAACTCCTATTACGATGGGCGCACCATATCCATTCAAAAGTTTCAACGATGCTCTCTTCGGTTTTAACAAGAGTACGATTGTCACGCTTACGGCTGGCAGTGGAGTCGGTAAATCTACGATTGCGGCTCAGATTGCTTATTCGTTGGCTATCAATGAAAATAAGACAATCGGTTATGTGGCTCTTGAGGAAAGCCTTGGACGCACTGGCTTGCGATTCATGTCCTATGCAATCGGCAAACAGTTGCACTTGCCACAAGACATCGATGACACAGAACGGAAAGTAGCGTTCGATAAAAGTTTAGGAACTGGTCGGTTCGTTTTATATGACCACTTCGGTTCATTAGATACCGACCACCTTCTAAACAAACTACGATATATGGTGAAAGCATGTGGTGCTGAATACTTATTCATCGACCACCTGTCTATCTTGCTATCGGGTAGTGACTTCATGGTCGCGAACGGTGACGAGAGAAAGCAGATTGATTACGCCATGACTAAACTCAGATCATTCGTACAACAAATGAATGTAGGCATGATGCTGGTTTCACATCTCAGTCGCCCTAGTGGTGACAAGGGGTATGAAGACGGCATCGAACCTACGTTGGCAAAACTGCGTGGCTCACAATCGATAGCACAACTGTCAGACGTTGTGTTAGCGGTTAGCCGTAACGCATCCGACGGTGAGAACCGATTGAAGGTGCGTTGTCTAAAAGAGAGACACGTTGGTAACACCGGCGAACTGTGTGAACTGATCTACAATCCGGACAGTGGCTTGCTTGAAGAAGCAGTCGAGTTCGAAGCAGAGGTAATTAAACTTTGATATGCCAAGAACACAATCGACCGAAGACCGCCGATTGTACCGACGCAAAAAGAAAGCAGAGTTAGTTGCATATAAGGGCGGGAAGTGTGAGCGTTGTGGTGAGGAATACCCATCAGACGTTTACGATTTTCACCATCGTGATCCACACACGAAGGAATTCACATTAGACGTGTCGCGCATGTCGGCGGTGAAGTGGAGTAGGATAGTTGCAGAGGCTGACAAATGCCATCTGCTTTGTTCTAACTGCCACCGACTAGTACACGCAAACAACGAGGAAGAATACTTTGGAAAGCAACAAGACAATCCTGATAGCAGACATAGAGACAGACGGATTCATAGCGAACAAATGTCACTGCCTCTCGATCTCGAACCTAGCAGCTCCGACTGACATCATTACTTATTCGGATGCTGATGGTTACCCCGCGATTGAGGAAGGGCTCGACCGACTTATCAAGGCAGACCACACGGTCTGGCATAATGGTTTGGGGTATGACCATCCAACATTAAAAAGACTATACCCTGATTACGAGATACCTTTTGAGAAGGTGATAGATACATTAGTACTGTCGAGATTACACAATCCGATTCAGCGCAAGCACTCCCTAGAATATTGGGGTGAGCAACTTGGTCTGAATAAGATTGAGTTCGATAGTTTCGAAACGTTCACGCCAGAGATGGCAGAGTATTGTGAGCGTGATGTGCTAGTAACCTCAAAGATATTCAAGCATCTATATAAATCGATGGATGGTTTCAAGGGGTGGGAAGACGCTATCGAAATGGAACACAAGTTCGCCTTTGTAATTAACTTACAATACGAACATGGTTTCCGTTTAGATGTAGACAAAGCGGTTGCACTATCTGCCGAACTACGACAAGAGATGGCAGACATAGAAATAGAATTACAAGAAGCATTCCCACCTATTGTTACTGAGAGATACTCAGAGAAGACAGGCAAACGGCTGAAGGATGGGGTCGAAGTGTTCAACCCGGGAAGCCGAATGCAAATCGCCCAGCGCCTTATTGACCGCTACAACTACAAGCCTGACACGTTTACTCCAACAGGTTCACCTCGCATCGACGAAGGTGTTCTTGCAAAGCTAGACTATCCGGAAGCAAAGTTGATATCTCGCTATCTGTTTTGTCAAAAGCAGTTAAGTCAAATTAGTGAGGGTGCATCCGGCTGGCTGAAGTGTGTAACGGACGACGGCTATGTGCATGGCAAGGTCAACACGATTGGTACAGCGACATCGCGGTGCAGCCATTGGGGACCGAACATGGGTCAGATCTCAAAGCGTGATTTAAGAATGCGGGAGATGTGGTTACCTGATGAGGGGCATAAGCTGGTTGGTTGTGATGCTGATGCATTAGAACTTAGAATGCTGGCACACGACCTTGGTCACTTTGATAGTGGGGCATATGCAAAGGCTCTACTCGAAGGGTCTAAAGACGATGGCACTGATGTACACTCACGAACTGGTGCGGTCCTGGGCTTATCAAATCGGGATATCGTCAAGCGCGCAACCTATGCATTTTTGTATGGCGCGTCGAATCACAAGCTAGGTCAGATTATGGCTGACGCTGGTAAGAAGATGTCGGGCAAAGAAGTCCGGCGTCGTATGGAGCAAGGCATCACCGGTCTTGATAAACTAGTCAGCATCATCGCTGACAGGTGTGAACGTGGATATATCTTAGGCATAGATGGTAGACGAGTACCTATCTTGTCACCGCATTCTGCACTGAACTTTCGTCTGCAAAGTAGCGGAGCGATTGTGATGAAGAAAGCGCTAGTGGTATTTCATTTTGACGTTGCGCCTAAAGCCGGGCATGTCGTGAACAATCAACCCATCACCTTTAAGTACTGTGCGAACGTGCATGATGAAGTGCAACTTTCGGTACAACCTGAGTACGCAAAAGAAATCGGTCAGCTATTTGCTAAGTCGATTGAGATTGCTGGCACACAACTGGAACTGAAGTGTCCGGTATCAGGATCGTATGACATTGGTGACAATTGGAAGGAAACTCACTGATGTGGAAAGTAGTTGTACTAGCTTGCAATCTATTCAACCCCGAACAGTGCATGAAGTTTGATGATGCATGGGGACCGTATGCAACTAAACAAGAATGTGTAGAACGAGGAGAAGTCTTAGCGCAAGACATTCTCAAAATATTACCGCCGTCGCGCTTGTGGTGGCGTTGTGAACCAGAGAGGGAAATGACATGACAACAGCAATTATAGATGGCGACATCGTAGCATTCAGATCTGCCGCTGCGGTGAGTGAGCCCAGCGACACCATCATGTCCTTCAACCCTACTCATGCTAAAGAGTACATGGAACACATGATGAATGAATGGACGAAGATGGTAAAACCTAACACCATTGTTATGTGTTTCAGTGACGAATCAAGGCATTACTTTCGCCATGAAATCTTTCCTGAGTACAAAGCAAACAGAGGTGGAATTGAGCGACCTTCTGCACTCAATTTCTGTTTCGAATATCTAGCAGAAAAATACAAGGTTGTTCGTAAACCAAACCTCGAAGCTGACGACTTGTTAGGCATACTAGGCACACAGCCTGATATAGATAATCCTGTCGTTATCAGTATTGATAAAGACATAATGACTTTGCCTTGTAAGGTATTCAATCCTGATAAGATGCGACGACCTATTCGCATCAATCCTAACGTCGCTGATCTAGCTATCTTTAAGCAAGCTATGGTCGGTGATAGTTCTGATAACTACAAAGGCATTCCCGGGGTAGGAACAGTTAAGGCTGATAAAGTTTTAGCTAATGCCCCACACCCAAAGCTAGCATGGGATGTAACGCGACAAGCGTTCCTCGATGCTGGATTAACAGAAGACTATGCCATCTTGATGGTACGACTAGCGCGTATCCTGAGACATGGTGACTATAAAGAAACAACCGGAGAAGTAAGACTATGGACAGCAAACCAGCCAGACATATGGATGAAGCCATCAGCCCCAGCCACTACCAATTCAGAGCAACCGTCACACTCGACGACGGAACAAAAGTCTCAGCCACCATCGAAACCAAAGACTACATCAAAGCAGTCTGCCGGACGCTCGAAGGTGACGAAGCGTGGGCGGTCAGCAACATCCTCAAGTACATCAGCCGGTACAGAACAAAGCATAGAGAAAACGTCGGACGCGACGTCAACAAAGCAATCGAGTACACCGACTTCCTTATCGAAATCCTCAAAGAAAAAGGCATCATAAAGTGATGAAGGATCGTACAAGAGAAATGGCGGTGATGGAATTCAATAAGGCTTTCGATCACCCCATCGATACACGCATGACAGTTGACGAACTCATGCTACGTTTCGAACTAATCAAAGAGGAATTTGAAGAATTATCACTAGAGGTGCATAGCGCTGGGTGGCGTTTGTCTCATGGCAAACCACCGGACAACCTTGAGAACCTTCTGAAAGAACTCGCAGATTTACAATATGTAGTAAGTGGCTTTGCTGTGGTTTTCGGTCTACCACTGCAAGTCGCATTCAACAGAGTGCATGAATCAAACATGTCGAAGTTAGGCGAAGATGGTAAGCCCATCAAGCGTGACGACGGTAAAGTATTAAAAGGACCTAACTACCAACAACCAAATCTCAAGGACTTAATATGACAATATCTAATTACCACTACGGACCTACTCTTCCTCTCTCACAAGAAATCGACCGCGAGAAGTATCGCCAAGAGGGTGAAGACTTTTATCAAAAAGTAACTCGTATTGCACAAGCGTTGAAAGACGACGCTAATCATTTCGAGGAATTTCGTGATGCACTACGACACATGCGCTTCCTACCGGCTGGTCGTGTGCAGAATGCTATGGGCGCTGCGCGTCAAACTACAGCGTTCAACTGTTTTGTCAGTTCTCCAATTGAAGATTCGATGGACTCGATCATGGCGGTAGCTACTGAGGCTGCTGAAACTATGAGGCGAGGCGGTGGTATTGGATATGACTTTAGTAGGATTAGACCACGCGGTGATAGAATTAAATCACTAGATAGTAAAGCGTCAGGTCCTATCAGCTTCATGGGTATCTTCGACGCGGTGTGTCAGACCATAGCTTCGAGCGGCCACCGCCGGGGCGCGCAGATGGGCTGCATGTTGATATCCCACCCCGATATCGAGGAGTTTATTCTAGCTAAGAATAACTCTGACAAACTACTAGGATTCAATATTTCAATTCTAGTGACTGACAAGTTTATGAATCACTTGCAGTCTGGTGAGCCATTCCCCCTTGAGTACGAAGGAAGAACCTATAAAGAAGTAGACCCTAAAGCGCTATGGGATATGGTCATGCGCTCGACATGGGATTACGCAGAGCCGGGCGTTCTGTTTGTAGATACTATCAATAAAAACAATAACTTATGGTATTGTGAAAATATCAGCGCGACTAATCCATGTGCCGAACAACCTCTACCACACAACGGTGCTTGCTTGTTGGGCTCATTTAACTTGGTTAAGTATGTTCTCGATGGGCAATTTGATTATGGCGCTTTGACTAGAGACATCTATCCAGTAGTTCGCGCTATGGATAATGTCGTTGATAGAACAATCTATCCGCTCCCAGCGCAAGAGAAAGAAGCTAAAGAGAAAAGACGCATGGGTCTAGGCGTTACCGGACTAGCTAACGCTGGTGCGATGATGGGCTTAGAGTATTCCAGCCCGGCATTCATGGAGTGGATGCATAAAGTGTTGGGTATTATTCGTGATCACTGTTATGCGGCGTCGGCTGACCTTGCAATGGAGAAGGGAAGTTTCCATAAGTACGAAGAAGAAATGTACATTCAAGGTAACTTCTATAATACCCTTTCAGATTGGGTCAAAGAAAAGATTGAAAAACAAGGACTTAGGAATTCACACCTACTTTCTATTGCGCCGACCGGAACAATCAGTCTTGTCGCTGACAACGTGTCGTCAGGCATCGAGCCACCGTTTGCGTTGTACTATGACAGAACTATCCAGAACTTCGATGGTCAGCAAATAGAACGTGTGGAAGACTATGCGTATCGTCAAGGGTATGTCGGTAAGACTGCCAATGAGATTACCGCGCAAGACCATGTTCGTGTTCTTGCTTGTGCATCTGCTTATGTTGATTCAGCCGTGTCTAAAACTTGCAACGTTGGTGACGACGTATTGTATGAAGAGTTTAAGACGCTATACGAAAATGCATGGGCTCTTGGCTGTAAAGGCATAACGACGTTTAGGGCTGCTGGGAAGAGATACGGCGTTTTGAACGAAGTTAAAGAAGAGCCAAAAGCAGAGGCTTGCTACATTGATCCGGCAACCGGACAAAAGGAGTGTGCTTAATGACACCCCAAGAATTTGGGATGTGGGGGCTATCAGCATTTGTGTGGGTCTGCACCGTGTTTTTCACGGTGTGGGCTACGTCCTTCGTCCGTAATGAAAGGCAGAAACTCTGGCTAGAAGAGCAAATGAGACTGCGCTTTTTAGAGCAAGTTGACAAAGAAGAACTACATATTGAATTCAAACCAGAAGAATAGAGGGGGGTTCTGCCCATGAAACTAGACGAAGACTATCCATTTCCCGAAACCAGCGAACAACTAATAGAACGTTTGGACGAGGCATACCCGCCCCGCTGTCTTGGGAAAGACGAAGACGTCATTGCTCATCATCGTTATGCAGCAGTGCGCGCTTTCATAGACGAACTAAAACAGGCACTATTAGAATACAAAGAAGGTGACAATGAAGATCCGTAAGATGATACCAAGCGATGTTCCTATTGCTATTGCTCTTGGACATGCGATGCATGAAGAGAGTTACTTTAATTTCCTCGACTTTGACGAGAGTAAATTGAAACGGCTTTGGCAGAACATCGAAGATATGCCGACAATGTTTTGTGCATTTGTCGCTGAATCAGACGGAGAGGTCATTGGCTTTTTTGTAGGCATGTGTACTGAACACTGGTTTGGGTACGATAAAGTCGCATGTGACTTAGCAGTGTACATCCGCACAGATAAGCGCGGAAGTACCGCAGCTCCGCGATTGATAAAAGCCTATGAAGAATGGGCTTGGAACACCGCGAATGCTAAAGAAGTTCACATCGGAACATCAACTAATGTAAACTCTGAACGTGTAAAAACACTATATCAAAGACTAGGCTATGGTGATGAAGCGTTCTTTTTAAGAAAAAGGAAATAGGAATATGTGTGGCGGACCTAGAATATCTGCTCCACCGCCTCCTCCACCACCTCCAGCACCAGCCCCAGCGCCAACTGCACCAGCACCAAGCGCGGCTGTACTGCCGGATGCTCAAGGCTATATTCAAAGCCGGAGAAAGAGGAAAGGCGCTGGACGAGCGAATCTTCGAATTCAGCTAAATCAGGGCAATGGCGCGGGAACTGCCGTTGGTACTGGTATCAATACTAACCAATAAACGAGGTGATCATGGCAGAGACTGCACGATCCCGCTATGAACTAATGAAGCGGAAGCGTGACCCATATCTACGTCGGGCTAGAGATTGTGCAGCTCTGACAATCCCCGCTCTGATGCCCCCAGAAGGTCATAACGAATTTGCGTTATTGCCCGAACCGTATCAGGGTCTAGGGGCTAGAGCGACAGTAAGTCTAGCTAGTAGATTGATGGTTGCGATGTACCCGCCCGGGAAGTCGTCATTCAAACTAGATGTGCCAGCGGAAGCCAGAATTCAATCTGGTGAGATGGCTCTATCGCCAGACATCGAGCAAGGTCTTGTGATGTCTGAAACTTTGATTGGCGCTGAGATCGAGCGGAAACAGTGGCGACGTTCAACAAACCTCGCTTTGCAATATCTTCTAGTAACAGGAAACGTTCTAGAATTTATGCAACCCGATAATACAATACGCATCTTTCGACTAGATCAATTCTGTGTATCTAGAGATATGCAAGGTGACATTATAGAAATAATAACAGAAGAATATCTGTCACCCGAAAGTTTGCCCGACAACGCAAGAGGGCTGGTAGCGGAAGATGATTTTACTGACAACCGCGTACCTTTGTATACGCACATCAAGCGTAACAAAGACCTAAACTACGACGTGTATCAAGAGATCAATGGCAAGACTGTGCCTAAATCTAAAGGTCTTTATGAGACATTGCCGTACAACGCATTACGATATACTTCCGTCGTGGGGGAAGACTACGGAAGAGGTAAGGTAGAAGAACACTTGCCAGATTTACGCACCATTGACGCCTTGTCGAAATCACTTATCGATGGCGCGGCGATGGCTTCTCGTAACATCACAATGATACGTCCTAACGCAGCCGGTGGTATTAACCTAAGACGTCGTATCGCAAAAGCTGATAACGGCGACATTATTGTTGGCAACGCTGAAGACGTTGTGATGCTACAGTTTCAGAACAACAACGGTATGCAATTATGTGCGGCCGAACTGGAACGACAGACGCGAGAAGTATCGCAAGCATTCTTAATGGGTGCAGCGACAGTGCGTGATTCAGAAAGAACCACGGCATTCGAAGTACGAAGAATGACGGAAGAACTTGAAGCCACTCTAGGTGGAGTTTATTCGCAGTTATCGGAAACGATGCAACAAGCGCGTATGAGGAGACTCATTGTGCAAATGAAGAGAAATGGTCAGCTACCGGATTGGCCCGATAATCTTGTCGAGCCGGTAATCCTAACTGGCATGGAAGCACTTGGACGTGAACAGGACGTTAATAAAGTGCAAACCGCTCTCGCATTCCTCTCAGGTATGCCACCAGAAATGATGAGGTTCATTAAAATGGACGTACTTCTATCTAAGGCATTCCACGGTCTTGATCTGCCAGACGCAGTGAGAAACCAACAAGAAGTAGAGGAAGAGCAAGCGGAACAGGCTAGACAGGCCGCCCTTGCAGCCGGGGCTCAATCTGCCGCACAAGCAGCGGGTGGAATGGGCGCAGAGGCAGTTATCCAGCAAGCAACAGCTAATATGAACCAGTGAGGATTTTATGAACGACACAGATAACCAAGCACAGGTGGCAGAAGGTTCTGACGATTACAATCAGCAAATGGCTGATCGTTACCAGACCCAAGGTGAGGCGCAAACCGATCCTATCGAAGAACTGCCAGTAAACCCAATACCCGAAGGTGGCTACGATAAGTTTTATAACAAAGACACCGGAAGCTATGATTGGGAGAACCATGCAAAAGAACTTGCATACCGGTTGCAACAACAGCAACCTAACCAGGACCAGAATGCTAATGACCAACAGACCGACCCGAAGACAGAATCGGAACAGGCAGAGGTCAATAACATCATCACACAAGCTGGACTCAGCCCAGACGTCTTGCGAAACCAACTTGAGCAAGCGGGAGATCTTACGGATGAACAATTCGCCGCGTTGGAGCGGGTGGGAATTCCTAGAGATATCGCGGAAACTTACGTCGATAACTTAAATTACAGACGTGAAGCTACGATGAATGAAGCGCTTGACTACATTGGCGGTGAGCAAGCATGGCGTGATATGGTTGATTGGGGTTTGCAAAATCTTGAGCAAAGCGAAATCGATACTTATAACAATCTTTTGGCTACAAATGATTGGCGTATCGCGGCAGATGCTATTCGCGTAAGGATGGGAGATTTAGCGCCTAATAGAACACCAGAGCCACAATTGGTATCTGGTCAGACGCAGAACGGTTCAACCTTTGGATATCGTTCAAAATCTGAAATGATGGCTGATATGTCTAACCCAGAATATCAAGCAAACCCAGCGTTTAGACAAGAGGTTGCAAGGAAAATGCAATCCGCAACGTGGGATCTCGATAATTAAAACAAGGGGTGGTCTTCGGACTGCCCCTATTTTTTGTGCATTTTGAGGACACTTCTGCCCGATAAATATAGGCATGGTACGCCAGTAAGTAGGTCAGACCCGATACGTCGGATAATCTGTGCATGAAAACGGTAACGCCAAAACTCAACTTTAATTAACGACTAGGAGAAAATGTTATGGCTACAGGTCAGGCATCGAGTCCAGTCCGTTTTGGTAAGGGCCAATCTAATCCGGTTGATAATCGATCCCTTTATTTGGACGTATTTGGTGGCGAGGTCATCACTGCGTTCGATAATGCGACCGTTACTCTGGATAAGCACACGGTTAAATCCCTAAGCGGCGGGGCTAAATCTTACCGTTTTCCTAAGACTTGGAAAGCGGAAGCTGAATATCATACACCCGGCACAGAGTTGCTTGGTAATGATTTCACAACTGGTGAACTCACCATTAACGTTGACGACATTCTTGTCTCACACTATGCGATTGCAGACTTAGACCGAATCTTGTCTCACTATGACATGAGGTCAATCATCTCTGGCGAGATGGGTCGCGCACTTGCAAAAGTGTTCGATAAGAACGTATTCCGTCAACTTATTCTAGCAGCTCGTCAAGCAGCTTCATCCCCATTCCCGGGCGGTGAAAGCATCACTGATGCATCTTTGGCTGCAACGAATAGTGTTTACAGTGGTATCGATTGGATCGACGCCATTCGTGACGCAAACATCAGACTGTTTAATAAAGACGTACCAGAAGACATGCCAAGGTTCTTGGCGGTCACCACTGAAATCTTTGACGCCATCAAGTACGCCAAAGATAGCAATGGTCAGTACCTCGTATTGAACAGGGATTTCCAAGCTGACGTGGCGGGTGGTATTTCATCACGCGCTGAAACTATCAAGATTGATGGTGTGACTATTGTTAAGTCACGCAACATCCCAGCTACAGACGAAAGTGCATCAACAGATGTATTCTCTAAGTATCGTGGCGACTACTCAAACACCGTTGGTGTTATGTGGTGTCCACAAGCTGTTGCAACCGTCAAACTGATGGATATCAGCATGGAGACAGAGCGCGATGTTCGTAGACTTGAAGACTTTATGGTCAGCAAGATGTTCGTCGGACATGGCACTATGCGTCCAGAGATGGCTGTTGAATTCAAGACTGCCTAATCATTATCGGGAGGGTCACAATGTGGCTCTCCCTATTTTTTACAGGAGATTTGAATGGCTTTAACAAAATTAGAAGCCGTGAATATCGTCCTCGATGCCATCGGTGAATCACCAGTATCATCGCTCACCTCTGGTTTGCCTGATGCCGAAGCAGCCGAAGCAAAGCTAGACGAGGTTCGCACAGAGATACTATCCAGAGGATGGCATCAAAACATGGAAAAAGAGGTAACGTTGAGGCGTGACGCTAACAACAACATCCTCATCTCAAACACTTACTTGCGAGTGGACACTGCCGGTGACGATAAAGATAAGAACGTTGTGCAGAGAACCACATCAGGTAAGCGTATGCTGTTTGACGTTAAGAACAGAACATACACGTTTGATACAGATTTAGTCTGTGACGTCATTGTCGATATACCATTCGACGAATTGACTATTGAATTACAAAATTACATTGCATCGAGAGCGGCGCGTAAGTTTCAAGAATCCGCACTAGGCTCTGCATCGCTAGATAGTTTTACTGTCAGGGCTGAAGCAGAAGCGTGGTCTGGTCTACAAGACGCCGAAGCTGAGAACGAAGATAACAATATCATTCGAGAAAGCCCTCACGTTGCTAATGCAACATACCGACATCATCCGTATTGGGGGAGATAACAAATGGGCAAACTAGTCGAACAGAGTATCAAGACTATGTACCAAGGGGTGTCGCGTCAGCCCGACCCTGTTCGACTGCCGGGTCAGGTTGAAGAAGCTGACAACATCCTTGTATCGATTGTTACTGGTGGTATCGAAAGCCGACCATCATCGAGACACATTACAGAAATTACAAGTCTATCTGATACAGACAATCCGGCGATCTACGCGTATTCCCGGGATGCTGTTGAGCGTTATATGATTATTATCAATGATCAAGATCTGAAAGTGTATGACTTAGACGGTCAAGAACAGACTGTAAACTTTCCAGACGGCAAGGCATATCTTGCGTCTACAAATGAGGTAGATGACTTTAGTTTTGTTACGATTGCTGACTTTACGATTATCGCTAACGCACAGATCCAATCTGCGATGGCAACATCAACTTATGTGCCTCAATATCGCGCGCTTATCAATTGCCGTACTACAAATACACAAACGACTTATAAGCTAGACATTAGTATTAACGGTGGTGCTTTTACTAACCGCTGGACAAACGCTGTAACAACAGCGCTGTCAAATACACAGTTAGCTGATAACGTATTTAATAACTTCAGTTTGCCTAGTGGTTTCACTAAATCACGAATAGGTGAGACTATCATTATCACAGGCAACCAGCCGTTCGAAATACGTCACCAAGGTACAGACGCAACATACGGTCCTTGGGCAATGACAGATACTATACCACAACGTGAGTATTTACCATCCGCAGCGCCAGACGATTATTACATTCGTGTTGGTCAAAACATCGATGGTGACCAGTTTGGTTATTGGGCTAAGTTCGATAGCGACGAAGGTGGTTGGATTGAAAGTGTAAACCCTAGTGAAGACAATGCGTTTGATTTATCAACTATGCCTCACTTCCTAATTCGTGAAGCAAACGGCACATTCACTTTTCGTGAAGGTGATTATGTAGACCGTATTTCTGGTGACGACGAAATTGTACCACCACCAGACTTTATTGGTAACGGTATTGAAGCTGTAGCTTTTCACCGTAACAGGCTTGTGTTTGTGTCTGGTGAAAGTGTGAACTTTAGTCAGGCGGGTAAGTACTTTACCTTCTGGCCCGACTTCTCAACACAAACGCTTGACTCTGACGGCTTTGGATTGACAGCGTCTTCGGAAACAGTAAACGATTTGAAACACGCTGTTGGCTTCCGTAAGGCTCTATTCTTAACATCAAACAAAGCACAGTTTGAGGTTGCGGGTTCTGCCATCCTGTCACCAAAAACAGCGACAGTGGACCTGGCGACTACATATCTAACAGAAGAACGGTGTAAGCCAATCACGTTAGGTAACAAGTTGTACTTTGCTGCAAAGTCAGGACGTGACGCGATTGTGTTCGAATATCAGTTCTCAGACGCATCTGTGTCTAACGTGGCATCTGATATTACACTTCACGCCTTGGGTTACATCCCAGCGCCTATCGAGCGTATGGCTGGTGACCCAACAAACGACATGCTTATGTTGCTCACAGAACGTGAGCCCAACGCTTTGTACATATATAAGATGTATGAAGACGGTGGTGCAAAAGCACAGTCAGCGTGGGCGCGGTGGACATATGGTGCAGACTCTAAAATTAAATGGATGGAAGTGATCGATGGCGAATTATTCATGGTACTCTCGCGGGAGAACGGAACAGTCTTCTTTGAGAAAACATTCCTCAGATATGAATTGTCTTCCGAAAAGCATCCATATCAGTTGTCTATGGACAGGCAAGTCAAAGTCACTGGAACATATGATGTCAACACCAACCTCACAACGTGGACAGTACCTTATAACCATAACAACGCATCGTCCGTGGTTTTATCGACTGATTTCCCCGCTGGTCAAGTTGGTGAGGTTCTCGCTATCAACTTCCCCACGTCAACCACAATTACGACCGTGGGTAACTACGAAGCTGGGGATGCGATTATTGGGCAGACATTCACGTCTTCGGTAATCTTATCGAAACTTTATCCGCGTGACCCGAACAACTTGCGTATCGCAATTACGTCTGGTCGCTTTCAACTGAGAACCATTGCGTTTAACTTTAAAGAGACAGGTTATTTCCAAGTAGACATAACGCCGGAGTTTAGACCGACAAAGACCTTCCAGTTTACTGGTCGTATTATCGGTCGAGGTACATCAAGAGTTGGTGTCGCCCCAGTTGAGGAACTTGGTCAGTTTAAGATACCTGTCAGGGCGAATGCTAGCGCAGTGGAAATCCGAATACACAACAGTACTGAGAAACCGGTGAACATTATGTCCATCGACTATACAGGCTACTTCAACGAAATAACACGACAGGGGTGATAATATGTGCATGACACTTATGGTGGCTTCACTCGCGATGTCAGCCGTGGCGGGTATGAGCGCGATGAATCAAGCCAACAAAGCTGCTGGACGAGCAGCCCAGCAAGCGCAAGATTCGTACAAAATGGCTGAAGCCAACACGAAAGCTAAATACGCCGAAACTAATAGAAAGATCGCTGAAAGCCAGATAGACGCATTCGATGAAAAGTCTGACAAAATTAGAGAAGCTAATTATGCGCTAGGAACATTTAGGGCATCCGAAACGTCATTAAGTGATGCGTCGCTAGGTACAATCTTCTTTGAACAATTGTACGGTGACAGTCTAGATTATGTGCGATTGGATCGAAATGCTCAACGTGAGTTTCAAGCGTTAGAATCTGAAAAGACAGGCGCAGAGATACAGTACATCAATGAGACAACAATGGCTCAGAATCAAGCTGACAACCAAATACGAGAAGCTAACGCAAGACGGTCGCAAGCATTTATGAATATGATTGGGTCAGGCTTACAGATTGGTACTGGTTACTATAATCAACAACAAACTCTTCAAGCGATAAGGACGTCATAATGGTACAAAGAACACCTAATGTCCTGTCGCAAACTGCTAGCGCAAAAGGCGGCATGGCGACAGTAAAAAACAAGCGATTCCAAAACGTACAGGTTTCGCAAATATCTCCATCTGCCGGGCTAAACCCTTTTGCTGGGGATCTAACAAATGCGTTTAACAGCTTCTTTGGACAGGTGTCTAAGTCTATCGATAATCTTCAGCAAGCTGAGTTTACAAAAGACAAGATTGAAGCTAAACGATTTGCATTAGAAAAACGTCAGCAAGCAAGTGTTGACGCTCGAAATGCATTTGAAAGTGGTCAGTACAAATCACTAGAAGATGCTAAGAAAGCAAACCAAAGCGAATACAAAGATGAGTATGGCTACGGTCAGGCTTTTGAAGAAAGCTATGGTCAAGCAACTGGCGGTAAAATGTGGGCTGACTTTGAAGTTGCCTCTGCCAACGTTGCGCCAGAACAATTCGAATCATTTGCTAACGATTGGTGGGAAAAGAACTACGCTGACGGAATCGGTAGTGCTACTGCCGACCTTCAAGTACAGGCAGCGTGGCAAAAGAACTACCAGCAAAAGCGTGTAAGCATGGCTCTCAAGGCTGTAGAAAATCAGCGTGAGACAGCTTTGGTTGCCGCACAGAACGCGGCGCAGACAATTGTCAAAACACCGGGCGGTTACGGCTACCAAGAATTCTATGAATTAAAACGCAAAGTTGGTGCTATCAACCCAACGTTACCTGACGGTAAAGTTAGAGCAGCGACACTTGACTTACTTATGAGTGCGTCTGTTGCTAACGGTAAGGTCGGTACACAAAACTTTCTAGCGTTTCTAGATCGTCCAGACCATTCCGGTGCGGATAACGTAACTGATGTTTCTTCCCCTAGTCTAGCAGAACGCTTTCCACAAGACGTGGCTGCGCTCAAGCAAAAGACTTATCAGTTGATGCAAAACTATGTGACTGTCGAGGGAGTTGAGGCTGTTACCAGATTTAACAAAGACCTGACGACAGTGCTTAACGAAACTCAAGGCAACGTTGATGAACGTATTGCTAAGTTGAGCGACCTATCTACCAACATGGGCGGTCTACTAAATACGCCCGGCGTCAACATGACGATGATTGGTACAGCTAGAGCCGAAGTTGCAAAGCATTTGACTGAAGCTACAAAGTTAAAGCTGGGTATGAATCGTGTTGACCAATTTGTTAAAGGTGGTGGCAACGTCTTACCGCACCCATCATTAACTACAGACTCCGTTAAGGAATTGATGCCTAAGATTATGGGTCAACCTAGATATAACTTTCTAGCAGACAAAAGCATGGCGATTAACGCTGGCAACATGTTGAATGAAGTTGTGCAAAGATTTGGATTAGATGCCGTTGACGACGACACTAAGCAAATGATTAAAGCTGGTCTTATGTCAGACAACCCACAACAGGTCGAAGCATCTTTAGAAGTTTTGTCTGTAATTGATCCGACATATCAGATTGCATCTAAGATGTTTTCAGAAGACCAAGACGTTCTCAATATGTTTACCGTAAACTCTGACGGATCTTTATCAGTTGACGCACAAGACGCAACTAGTCCCGGGGTGTTAGCAGCTAAAGATTTCGTAAGAGAAACTGGTATTGAACAAATCATTACCGGTGAAACTGATAAAAAGAAACAAGCCTCTGGTATGGAAGACTTTATCACTAAGGTTGTCGAAAGAACTGAAGAAGCTAAAGATATGGACAATTGGGGTACAGCCGACGTCAACCCTGAAGCGCGTGAGATTATTATGAGCATCACGGCAGATGCTACGGCTAAGATGTTAAATCAAAATGGCGCTATTGATCGAGACAAGTTAGCAAAGATTGTTGCTCAACGTGTTGCTCCGCAACTAGTGTTCAACGAAGGTTCATTACAGAAACGTGGGTCAGTTACAGGGCTTATACCTGTTGATAACATGGTGCCGCGTATGGACGGCACTGGTGGTTATGAAAATGTCATTGGAAATATGAATGAAGCTGCGGATAGCATTCCACTTGGTCTGACTAATATTCGTCTAAATAACGGCACGTTGTTAGAAGATGGTGATCAAATTTCTGTGAACTACAACAGAACTATGGGTATGGATAACGTTTATGAAGTTGTAAATAGTGACGGCGTAAACCTTGTGCTACCTATCAACGGTGCGGAAATTATTGGCGCGCTTCAGTATGACGAGAACTTCAAGCCATACGGCATGTTTAACTTTGAAGAAGACGATGAGCGTCGATTTAAGCTAACCGGTAATGTTGTTGAAGACGAGTTAATACTAAAACGTTTCATACATCCAGCGGTTCGCATTTTACCTATGATGCGTGATGGTAAAGCTACTGCGTATCGTATAGGTGTCGAACCACACTTTAACGACTACAACGGTGAGTATATGACTTACGCTAAACTAAAAGCACTAGGACAAGCTAAGAACTGGACGCCAACAATTAACCAAGGGTCAAACAGTATAGACCCTAATTTCCCATAAGGAGTAACTATGGCTGGAATAAATGAATTCCTCGCTGGGCGAGGTCAGGACATACAGCCAGTTAATCTGGATGGTATAACGTCCGAAACTGAAATGAACCAAACGCTGTTCTCTCATGCACAACAAAAACTACGCGTTGGTGGCTATGTGTCACCAACCGAAGGTGCAATCAAGCCGGTTACTTTTGGTAACAACATGGACGCTAATCTAACTGCTTTGCAGAACAGCGTCTTGAATTACAAAGGTCCTGCCGGTTTTGACGATGATAATGCTGATTACAAGAAATCACGTTACGACTTTATCACGGCTGAAGAAGACTATAGATCGACAGCTTATAATTTGTTTGGCGTGAAACATATTGCTAACGGTATCAATCTGGACGCGAACAAAGATTTGGTTATGGATGTCCTTAAATTAAATGAAAGTCAATTCTCAGATATTTACAACGGCAAAACCCGCATCGATGATCGTCAAGGACGTGCGTTGTTCGAACGTGCTATCCAAGATGCTGAGAGAGTGGTCGCGCAAAAACTAGAAGGAGTACCATTAAATGCTTCACAGCGTATTGCTTTGGTCAGCCTCGCCTATAACGCACCGGCCCTCATTGGTCCGAATTTGGTTAAGGCAGTTAAAGCTGGCGATGCATCAGCGATTTCATACGAAATCCTCAACAAATCAAACGGCGGTAAAATCAAAGCACTCGACGCTAGACGGAAACGTGAACACGACATGTTCTTCGGCTATGACGACAAGTGGACTTCGGTCAACAAAGGTGATGATCTAAGAAACAGTGGTTTTAGTTTTGCTAGCATTTTTGGGATTAAACCGGCTGCAGCATCAACACTAAATCCAGCCGGTCAGATAGATATGTATGAACCTGTGGAGAGCCAACAGCCTAACAAGTTGCTGTCAGCAATTGTGGTTGGTGGTCACGAACATGAGGTGGTCGAAGGTAGGGGCATACGTCCTGACGTTACAGTCGAGCCCCTTGTTCCCGGCACAGGTAAAACACTAGATGAAATCGTGCCGGACATACCTGTACCAAAGCCAAGACCAAAGTCTGTCGAGGCTAAGTATAAAGAAAGAGGGATTACTAGAGACACTGACCCTATCAAGTGGACGTCGTTAGAAGATGTCACGCGGGAAGTGTTTCCAACTTTCTTTGGGTTTTTAGGTAACAGTATGATAGGTAAAGCTAGAGCGCCAGCGCCCGGTCGTGCATTCATGCAATATAAAGCAGAGAAGATGACAGGCGTAAACTTAGAAACAGAAGTGTATGGTAACGACTATTTCAATCCAAACGAAATAGACACACTAAAGAACTTTGTGATGTGGCTAGAAAGCCAAGGTAAAACCTCTGCACAATATTCTGACTATGACACATTCTTTGGCATTCGTAATGTAAACGGTATGTACTTGTCTGAGATTGTAGGTAGTGCCGACGGTATCAATCGTATCCAAGCTGAATATAAAAAGCGTGGCATCAAGCGTCCATCTGACCTTGAGTTACACGCCGCAGCTTACGGTGAAAGAACAGAAGGTATGGGCAAGTGGATGGCTATGGTTGACTTAGCGATGGATAGTACCGATCCGGTCCTGGCTTTAGGTCTAACGATTGGTCGCTTCTCGTTTAAGAAGGACGAGAACGGTAAATATGTTATCGAAGACACCTACGACTTTACCGGCATGAAGAAACGTAAAGCTGCTTACCATGCGGTAAGGGGCGAACAGGATGATCGTGGTAAGAAACCAGCGTTCAAATTCAAACTTGTATTTTAGGAGTAATCAATGGGGCAGATAGTTACAAGCGGTGACCTTGGGCAACCTGATTTGCCCGATAGTTATGTTGACCGCGCTGACATTGTCCGTCACCAGCTTGCTTATGGTGGCGACGAAAAGATGGCGCAGCCGGGCGCAAGAGACTTAGGTTTCTTTAGTACGGCTTACGAAATGTACATGCAAGAGACACTCGTTGGCGACATGCTACGTTATGGCATCGTACCCACAGACAGAAGTTACTCTAACTATAAGTATGATCCACAGTCTGGTTTTAATCCATACAAGTACTTTCTGGATAACCAAGACACCTTACAGGACGCTGAAGAGTGGATTAGGTCATACCTGTTTGACGACGTTTACGATGAGCAACAATTCAAAGACCGCGTCGAAAGATTGCGTAAAGCGGCGGCGCACAGAGCCGAACTAGCAAATGGTAATGTTGCCGGTATGATTGTCGGCGGTATCGCTGGTTTTGCTGATATCACTACGTTGATTCCCGGGGTGAATGTTGCCAAGAAAGCGGGTACTGCGTGGAAGATTGGTAAGTGGGCGCTAGCCGGTGCTTACTATTCTGGTATACAAGAGGGCGCATTACATATGCGTCAAGAACTGCGAACCGTAGATGAGAGTATTTACAATATTATTGGTGGCACAGTTATCGGCGGGGGCTTCGGTGTATTTGGTCGAGCAATCGATCCAGAGTCACCGTTGTACTACAAAGGCGCAACAAACCCACTAAAACCAGAGAACCCTGTCATGATGGGCTTTGGTCGAATTGGGTCAGGTATGAAGAATAATGTCATACTTAAACCTGTGTTCAAAGCTGGTCAGAATAAATGGGAAGTACTGTCAGAAACCGACGTGGCTAAATCAGCCGGTGCGATGGCAGCGGAAACTTCTAGGCTTATGAAGACCGGTGCAGTTACAGCGCAAGGCGCACTTCGAGTACCAGTAAAGGCTATTGGTAAAGCTGGTGAGTTTGCGTTGAAAAAAACACTAGGTAAAGCAATCCCAGCGGTTCGCGGTCTGACACAAGAGTCAGCCGTTGGACGTACTGCAACCGAAAAGCTGTTTAACATTGGCGGTATGCTTACACATGGTCATACACAAGGACGATACGTTGAGAACGTAGAAGACTTAACTACTGTATACATGGCTAAGTATGAGATGGATGTGTTGCCACAAGCCCGGGAAGAGTACACCGGACTTCGCACAGATCTTGCGGCAATGGAAGGTAGTTCATATAACCCAGCGCTAGCGGGAGCTGCCGAAATGGGTAGTCGCTTGAAGCAGTTTGGGAAAGACATTGTAGCCGGTCGTTCTAAGACACCGCGAGAGCGTAACTTAAATGACCGTGGCAAACTAGAAGAGTGGGAGTTTCACGACCTTACACAGAAAGCAACCCACGACGACATCACACCAGAGGAGATGGCAAATCTGGTTGCGCGTTTTGGTGAAGAAGGTAAAGACGCAATTATTGATGCGGCCTACAGACAAGCCAAACGTATTCACCAAATGAACAAAGAACTGGCTGAAGAAATGAAAGCAGCCGGTATGGAGTTTGAAGACTTAGGTGATGCATACGCTCACGCTCAACTTTGGAATCCAGCTGCAATAAGAGGAAACCCGGCTGAAGCAAGACGGTTCTTTCTAGAATTATTTGGTGGCAAACCCAGCGACGAGTTTTTAGATGAGTGGGGTTTAAACCAAGCACAATTCGAAAAACTAGGCGTAGAAGATGTGACCGTAAACGGCACAAAGTTGAAGCCAGAAGAAGGTCTAACTCAAAAGGTAGAAATACTAGAGGAGTGGACGGCTGGTAATAAACGTGCCGAAGAAGCTGCGATGGAGATAGAAGTCAAACTCGCAGAGATGGACGCAAAGAAAGCACAAACGGATGCGACAATAGCCGGTCGTGCGTTCCGGACATCATGGACACAGATTAAGAATGCCAGCCTAGATGAACTAAAGAAACTGCTAAAGTATCGTCAAGGGCTTCGTGACAGGCAAAAAGCTGAGACTGATAAACTTCGCGCCGAACGTAAGAAAACGGCTGAAGAGTTGAAGCTAGCTGAAGCAGAAATGCTTGAGCGTATGAACCAGTTTCATGATGTTTCTGCTAGGACATCAACGCTACGTCGTAGACGTGGTAACGAGGTCAAAGAAGCTGAAGCCTTAAATAAGATGGTCGAAAAAGAAGGTGTCGAGGCTAGTAAAGCTGACATCAACTTTGCGCGTGAGAACCTTGTCAAAGCTGACAATGAACTTGAAAGATCACAAGGCGATGCTCTTAACGAAGCTGTAAAACGTGCGGAAACTAAGCCGGTATCAAACAGACGTATAGCTACACTGCAAGAGCGCATCAGACAGCTTGATATGCGTATCAAGATGAAGACAGATGCCATGCGTGGGCTTGACGAAAGATTGATGGCGTTTGGTGAAGTAGTAACTGAAGCATCAGCAAAGAAACAACGTTTTGTTAATTTGCAGAAGATGCAACGCAAGATGGCTAAAGAGACTGCAAAGACAGCTAAGAAAGCTAAGAAGACAGTCGGTAAGCTGAAACGCAAACAGCGTAAAGTAGAGTCTGGTGTTCCATTACATATGTATGTTGAAGATCTGGTTCAACAACTAGGTAACAATCAACGTGATCCATTTGGTGGTTTTGAATCAGAACTAATTATAGCTGAAAGTGGTCGTACTAAACGTCGTCATATTAGAATGACTAATGCACAACGACGCGAGGCTGAAAGGTTTGGGTTTGTGCGTAACGACCTGTACGGAATACTAGGTAAGCAAGTTTCTGACATCGCACCGCGTATTGCTATGCGTAAGATATTTGGTGGCACTACTGAGCAAGGTATTGTCAGGCAATTGCAGAAAGACATAAGACAAGACTATGATTCACTGATTGATCAGGCGCGTAGGGCTGGTAAAAATCGCCGGGTTGCTAAGTTAGAAAAGCAACAAGAAACGGCTATCAAAGATGTGGAAAACGCAGTCTTACGTCACTTAGGTGTATTAGGTTTGCCAAAAGATGGTGAGTCAATGTTAGGCTGGGCGGGTCTTATGGCACGTCAGGTCAACTATGTTCGCTATGGTTCTGGCTTCTTAATCCCATCACTAGCCGATTTGTCTAACGTGGTGTTTACATCTGGTTGGGGTACGTTCTCATACAGGAACTTACGCCGATTGAATGCGACGTTTAACAACATGAGTAACCGTGAGATTCGTCTTATGGCGCTTATGTCAGAACGTATCTTGCACCAAAGTCGTACTATGAAGATGAACCAAGCTGAGACTATGCAATTCCAGCATGGCATCGGCGCGCATGGGTCACGTCTGCACTACACGACTAGTACGTTTGAACGTGCGATGGGTGGACTATCTGAAGCGACGAACGTGGCATCCGGAATGGCATGGTGGAACACAAGAATGAAAGCGCTGGCAATGGTGCAAATGCAAGATACATTTGTACGACACGCAATGCGTTGGGATGAGATTTTATCGTCGGCTTCTGCCAAAGACCAACAAATTGTCGCTGAGATGGCTAGCCTTGGATTAGGCAAAGACCAGATGCGTGGCGTTGTGAAAATGATGCAAAAACACGCAGCTGAACTGGATGATGGCATCTACGAACTAAATATGGGTAGATGGTTAAATGAAGGTAAAGCTGGTCAGGATGCTTATGAGGCTGTAAATATTGCGCTGAACTCAGTTGCAACCAGAGCAATCATGACTCCCGGGAAGGGCGATACGCCGTTCTTGATGTCAGATAATATCTGGAAAACCATCTTACAGTTCCAGACATATGGTTTCGTATCACTTAATAAATACATGTTACCAGCGTTTCAACGCATGGCAAAGTATGGTGATTTGGAAGCATTCTCATCGCTCATGCTAGCAACCGCACTTGGTTACGGCATTGTTGCAGCAACAGACATTAAACGGTCAGGATCAGTAAAAGAGCGTGGATTAGCACAATGGGGTTATGACGTTGTGGATCGCGCTGGGTTCTTGATGTTCTTGTCTACACCACTTGCTGAAGCCTCAAAGCAATTCGGGGCTGGTGACGTGTCTAGATACTCTATGGAGAAGAATAGACTGTCACTTATCGGTGGACCGACAGGTGGTCTTATAAACGACGCGTTTGACTTCGGGGCTGCCGTTAGAGATGGCGACGGTGATCGAATGCTACAAGTCGGAAATAAACTGCTGCCGTTCAAGTTATATAAACAAATGGCTGACGTAGCATTAGGAAACTATTAACAGTGGGGGCTTTGCGCCCCCGCACACTTTTGGAGATTTTTACATGGCATTTGCTAGAACAGTGTATGAGGTAGACAATCCGGCTGGTGAAGCCCAGTTCGATGTCACATTCCCATACCTTCAAAAATCTCATGTGAAGGTGCAAGTAAACGGAACATATACGACAGACTATAACTGGATTACTGATGGTCGTATTGAGTTAATCACCGCAGCGCCAGATGATGCTATCGTCACCATCACAAGAGAGACATCACCATCAGCGCGTCTGGTGGACTATCAGACAGGCTCAGTTCTGTCAGAAGAAATCCTCGACACCGATAGTTTACAGGGCTTTTACTTGGCTCAAGAAGCTAACGACGTTAAGGAACTTACACTCGCCAAGAACGCCCAGGACCAGTGGGAAGGGGGCAACAGGCGAATCACAAACGTAGCTGACCCAATCGACAACAACGACGCGGTAAACAAAGGGTTTATCTCAACAAGTTTGCCAGCGATTAACAACGTAAACGCTAGCCTTACTCAGATTAACGCAGTAGGAAACGCGATTAGTGACATTAGTCAGGTTGCCGGTACACTTGATGCGATTGAAGAGATTGCCGAAGGTGACACAGCTACAAACATTAACGGTTTCAATAACTATTACAAACATGGAACAACAGCGCCAGACCAACTGGAAGGGCGTATGTGGTTCGATACACAAACAGATACACTAAAGATTAGTGACGGATCTGTGTTTCAGCCGTACAACACCAGCGTACAAACTGAATTCCAAGGTCTGAAGGTCACTAGCGACGGTGTTCTTCAATGGACACACGGTACTGCTAACAACACTTTTGAAACTGAAAACTATGAAGAATGGTTCTTTGCGCTGTCAGATATAGAAATTCTAATTGACACTGACGGTCATTTGAAAGTGAGGTACTAAATGTTTGAAGTAGATTTAGGAAAGATTAAATTCAACTGGAAGGGAACATATGTAAACACCGATTCATATGAGCCCGACGATGTTGTCTATTATTCTGGTACGACATTTATCTGTGTAAACAACGTTACAGGTGTTGCTCCAACAACCTCGCCAAATCCATTCTGGAATACGATGGCGCTTGGGTCTGACTTAGGCTCAGTTGCAGCTAACGCGGGTGACTTGTTTTACTATGATGGATCATCGTTTCAAAACTTAGGGGCTGGTTCACAAGGTCAAGTACTGGTCCAGGGTGGACTAAATACACCACAATGGCAGACAATTGATAGCCTTGTTCCCACAATGCAAGTACGCGCATATACTGATTATGTTCGTGTGGCAGTTAGCAACGGTAATCCATATTACTTTGGGCAAAGTGCAACTGGGTGTACTATCACACCTCGTAAATACAACAGCGTAATGCAAGTGCATATTGAGTTGTTTAGTGAGCCAAGTACACACAACCAAGGTTATACGGTTCAATTCTCAACTGACAATGGTGCGAATTGGACAAATTTGCGTAGAAGTATTTACAACCAACCAAGACATGGGCAGTTCAATGCGTATGAAACAGATTACTCATCCACGCCCGGACACTCTAGTGTTTGCTTATATCAAGCGTTCTCAACACTAAATCCTATATTATTTAGGATTGTAACAAGCGGCGGTGGCACAACAGTGGTCAACGGCTCTTACTCAAGTTCATATGAGAATGCTCAATCAACTATCACAATAACGGAACTTAACGCTGACTATGCGTCAGTAACTTATAATGGAGGCACATAATGGCGGTCGTTGATCTTGGCAAATTGCGCTTCGATTATAAGGGTGATTTCAGTGAAAACGTAAATTACGAAGCTAGAGATATCGTTAGATATCAGGGCGACATCTATTACTTTAATACTGACCACGCAGCAGGTTCTTGGAATGCGTCTGAAGCAGACGTCATGCTTACTGGTATTGATGTCATTAGCACTCAAGGTGACCTGATTACTGGTGATGCTAGTGGGAATAACACTAGGTTAGCGGTAGACTACAACTTTGCTGGCGACTCTGGTTCAACAAGAGCCGGTTCAAAACTGTTAGCAAGTACTAGCAGTGTGCCACTACCGACATCGGTTACTAAGTATCTGACAGTAAGTAACGGTGGGCTTTACTTTGACGGTACAGCAACCACTTCGACTACTTACGCAGTAACAGTCGCACAAGACGCTGGAACTAATAAGTTTCATTTAGATGGTGTAGTTGCTCCGGCAATCACACTGACAAGAGGTCACACTTACATCTTCGACGTATCCGACGCATCGAACAGTGGTCACCCTTTGAGATTCAAAGTGGATGGCGCTGGTGGAGCATCGTATACATTAGGTGTAACTACCAGTGGAACTGAAGGTACGGCTAACGCTTCGGTAACATTTGTTGTTCCCGGGAGTGCGCCAGACGCCTTGAGATACTACTGTACAGTACACGGCGATGCGATGGGCAACGCTTTGACTATACAGGGCGGGGCTAGCTTAACGACAAGTTACACGCCAAATGAGTATGACACCGCAATCTTTGATACGGCAGACTCATCGTTTACAGGACACATCGGAATACTCAGTACGTTAGCTAACGGTATTCATGGCGGTCAGGATAACACACACGTTTCGTCTGTAACTGACAACAATGGTAATACCTATTTGCAAGTTACTTCAGTAAATCTGGATAACACGAACGGTGGTCAGCCTGTGACAACACAGAGAGCGCTGTATTCGTATGTAAACGACAGTGGGTTTACACCAACCTACACCGGCACAAGCTATCCGTATGTACATGTGATTGGCACGTTGTCTAAGGACGCAAGTGTAACTGCAACGATTACGCAAAACACTTTGTCTGACGGTAAAGAGATATTGCTGGTTAATGGTCGTCCGGCTTATCAACACACAAGCGATACCTTTGCTACCGTATCTGGATTAGTAGGTGGGTCGTGGCTGGCGTTTGATAACTCCGGTGCAACAACTAGCACCGCGTTTGGTACAGCTAGTTCGTTTAGCCATTCTTATACCACCGGAGTGACATACAACGGTACACAGGGAACGGCTAACTCAAACATTACTTGGGTTATTCCAACCAGTGCGCCAACAGTTTACCTGTATGACCAAACTGAGACTAATCCGTTTGGTGCAGCAACTATTGATCCAGTAGCCCATCCACAGACTGCTAATCTGGCTTACGTTCACAACGGTGCTAGAGTGTTGCAACACGTTCACGTTAGAGAGAACAATCTAATGCAATGTAATGATGGCAGCCGTCTTGCAAGTAACGTGTGGAATGACATTAGTAGGTACTACGAAAATAATAATAATTGGGTTAGTGGAGACAGACTAAGACCACAACTCACATGCTTATCTAGTACTGGTGAGGCAAGTGGTTTCATGCATTGGATAAATATCCATGTAGGCTGGGACCCCGGCTCGTATCACCAAGGTGGTCGAGTTGTTCGAAGATACTCATCAGACGGTGGTTCTACTTGGAGCGCTTGGGAACAAGTTATGGAAAACAGAAATCCATACTCTAACGGTGCTAGAACGGATGTAGACTTTGGTTCATATGTGTACACCACAAACGCTGCAACATATTCATATCAAGGTGAGCAAGTTCAGTTTAGCTTTTTGGATAGGCAGATTGTGAGTGGTAATGTGTATGAGTACAAACTGCAATTTAAAGGTCTAAATAGTACGCCACTTATCTATCTGAACTGGCATTCATCATACAATAATCAAGCGTATTCCAGAACCGGTAATAGTGAGTGGAATGTTCAAGAGGTGTTACTATGACGCAAACTACAATAGATCTGGGTAAGATCAAATTTAACTGGAAGGGCGCTTATGACCCAGCAGTTACTTACTATAAAGACGATGTGGTTTATTATGGTGGTTCATCTCATATCGTAAAGGTGGCTAGCACAACCGGTGTTGCACCTGTGTATCAAAATGGTGTTCATCCGGCGTGGGATCTAATGGCGCAAGGGGGTGACCCAAATTCCATTATGACCACACAAGGTGACTTATTGATCCGTGGTGCAAATGGTCTGGAAAGACTGCCAATAGGAAATGCGGATCAAACCCTTGGTGTTAGTTCTGGTGGTGAACCTGAGTGGCAAGACACATCAGCATGGCGAATGATATCTCATCAAATGACTACATACAGTGGTGGTATATCCGCAGCCCCGCACCCTAATAGGGCTTGGATACCGGGCATGTTTGCTGATTTTACACCACAGTATTCTAACAGTAAGATTTTCATGCACGCTCAGTTTGCTCATTCCGATAGTGGTACAGGGTCTATTACACTTGCTCATGTCTACAGAGATACCAATTTAATATACTCAACCAACCTCTCAGGACACAGTTTATATGTGTCTAGATGGAATAACATGATGTATTGGTTTGACTCTTGGGGAACTACGCAATCAAGAGTTGGTGTCATGGGATCAAAGTATGGTTCTAGCTATAATATCTATTGGCACTCATCGGGATATACCGGTGCGGATGAAAGTCCATCCAATGGTTCACCACACTCAATCGCCAGAAACGGACACTTTACAGTCCAAGAATGGCTACCAGCATAAGGAGATAGAAATATGAGTACAGTAAGGTACGACCTAGCTATGCACAGTCTTTGTGCTGGCAAATTTTATGGGTGTAAAGACACTACATACGAGGGCATTACATGGAACGATGAAGGGTCAATGCCCACCCGCGAGGCTCTAGAAACTGAATGGTCACGCATTCAAGTAGAATCTGAAAAAGCAGAACGTAATATGAATCGGATTGTTAGATATCCATCAACAGACGAACTGCTTGTAGCTTTGTGGGAGAAGTTAGTTGAGACAGATGGACTAACATCTGACGCAATTGCTGAAATACAAGCAAGGCGACAAGCTGTAAAGAATGAGATTCCGTAATGGAAACGCAAGCACAGCTTGAGGCACATGAGCGGGAATGTGCCATTCGCTACCAGTATGTCCAAGAGAAGTTGGAACATCTGGATAAACGTATGTGGAGACTAGAAGCAATGGTGATGGCATCGACTGTCGCCGTTGTTTCACTAGTTGGAGTGGTACTTATGAATCTAATTTAGGGGGAATATTGAATGCTTGCTGAATTGGCAGCGGCAAACGCCGCGTATAAAATTATAGCCACAACGATCAAAAACGGTCGGGAACTGATGACAGCAAGTAAGGCAATTTCCAACTTTGTAGATGCAAAAGATTCCCTTCAATCAAAGGCTAATAAAGATAAGAACTCTTTCTGGAACAAAGCCAGAGGGATTGAGAGCAATGACTTAGAGTCCTTCCTCGCGCTAGAGGAAGTCAATCAAAAACAAAAAGAGATTGAACAGGCGATGATTTATTATGGTCGCCCGGGATTGCATGGTGATTGGGTTCGCTTCCAAGTGGAGCGACGTAAGGCAAGACAAAAAGCACAAGCAGACGCTCTAAAGCGTAAAAAGGAACTGATCGAATTATTGGGGCTAATTGCTGTCGGTATACTATGTGCCGCGGCCTTTGTCGCGTTTGCATACTTTGTTTGGTTCTTATACAAATCTAAACATGGGGGCTAATATGATAGCAGCTTTAATACCACAGTTACTTCCGCTTGTCGGACAAGTACTAGACAGGACGATACCTGACAAAGACGCAAAAGCAAAAGCGTTACAGGACATCGAAAAGAACCTAGTGGATAACGCTACGAACATAAGCCTAGAGACAATCAAAACAAATCAAATCGAGGCGGGTAGCCGTCATTGGTTTGTCGCATCGTGGCGTCCAGCTATCGGCTGGTCCTGCGCGTTGGGTATATTTTGGGTCTTTATCGGCTTTCCTGTCGCACAATGGGGCGTCGCGATGGCGGGATCTGAAGTAACCATGCCGGAGATAAGCACCGACATTCTTTTAGAACTAACACTTGCAATGCTTGGTATGTCAGGCTTGAGAACATTTGAAAAGCTAAAGGGGATTTCGAAATGACGAAACCCCGCAAAGGTAAAGCAAGAGTAAAAATAACAGCGTCCGGTAAGAAAGTATCTTACGGACAGGCTGGCAAAGCCAAAGGTGGCGGACCTCGCGTCCGTCCCGGCACAAGCAAAGGCGACGCATATTGCGCTAGGAGTATGGGTCAAATGAAGCGCAGTCCGAAAGCTGCGCGTAATCCAAACAGCCCACTAAGACTGAGCCGTAAGCGGTGGAAGTGTAGTGGCACAAAATCGAGGAGATAATTTATGCCTTATGTTAAAGGAAAGAAATACCCATACACTAAAGCTGGTAAGAGCGCCGCAAAGAAGGCCGCTAAAAAAGCTAATGCAAAGACTAAGACAGCAAAGAAGCGAGGCGCGTAATGGCAAGACGAGGTTTATACGCGAATATCCACGCCAAGAGGAAAAGAATCAAGGCGGGGTCAGGCGAGAAAATGAGGAAGCCGGGAAGCAAAGGCGCACCGACTAAAGCTAATTTTAAGAGAAGTGCGAAGACAGCAAAGAAGAAATGAATATAGACTTATGGATACATTTGATTACTGCTGTTGCTGTCGTACTGAATACCACAATTAACGTAATCCTTTATAGAGAGAGGCGAAAGAAATATGGCAAACAAGAATGAAGGGGCATTTTCGGAAATAGGCGCTAGCCTTTCCTCTGTATGGTCTTACGCATGGAAGAACAACAACAAGCGTGACCTAAGTTTCATGCGCCAATCGAACTATCAACAGAAAACACAGACAACTGGCATCCCTAAGTGGGCGCAAGATGGCTGGAACTACATGACAAACGTGGGGAATACTAATGACTGATACAAAAATACTAAGAGACAAACTACTCAACAGGCTAGTGGTCCTGGTTGAAGAGGATGAGTTGTCACCATCGATGGTATCAGCCATGACTAACTTTCTAAAAACCTTCCCACCTTTCGAGGAACTGGAAGATTTGCCTACAGCAAAGAAGATATCCGAAAGTTTGAAGAAGTATCAGAACGTCATGCCTTTTGATCAGGGGAGTGCATAATGGCTGAATCAGGATTAGGTGATGGCACTGGTGGTAAACCCGCCAAAGTACAAGTCATAGACCCTATGTCCATAAAATCACCAGCGAAAGCTGCGGCACAGAAAACGACAAGCTATATGCAAGCACAAGCATCGGGCTCGTCTGGCGCTAAAACGTTGTCTAACAAAGGCGACAGTGAGGCAGTGTCTAGTGCAAAGGACGCAATGTTACCGCGCCAAGAAGAAGAAGCGGTGGCTGGTGTTGTTAATGGTGTAGGTGCATTCATTGATGGTTATAAACGAATTAACAAAAGACGGTACACCGCTAGAGGCTCACGACCGTCACTATTAGGACAAAAGTAAATGCTTGACCCACTAAAACTTGACGGAAAACCACATTGGGAAACGACGTTCCCTCAAGAAGTGTGGGCTGCATATACTGACTTTAGAAACTTTCTGTACCTTGTCTGGCAACATCTGGGGCTACCAGAGCCAACCAAGGCGCAATACGAGATTTCTCATCGGTTGCAACATGGTGTAGATAGCGCAGAACTACGCAATGGCGTAACTCTAGAAGGGCCGCGTGAGGACATCATTCGGTGCTTTCGTTCCCTTGGAAAATCATACATCACGTCTGCATATGCCATATGGCGACTGATGAGAAACCCACGCGACGAGAAGATACTTGTCGTATCAGCTACCGGAAGTAAGTCGAAAGAATTCGTAGCGCAGACTAAAGGCATCCTAGAGAGCATGGAGTTAGTCCAATGGTTGCTCGAAGGACCTAGAGAGTCAGGCGCTAACAGACGTGACATGGCAGACCAGTTCGACGTGGCTGGCGGTTCACTGTCGCAATCGTACAGTGTCGCCGCGCGAGGCATCACTGGTCAGATAACAGGTAGTCGTGCAACGCTGTTGATTGCCGACGACATAGAAGTGGAACGTAACAGTCTTACTGAAGAGGCTAGGCAACGGATAGTTCGTATCATTCAGTCTGACTTCGTTCCTATTACTAAGACAGAACACGGTAAGGGTGACATCATCTTGCTAGGCACACCGCAAACTGAAGAGTCGGTGTACAACAAGTTGGTAACAGAGATGGGCTTCCGGTGCTTTACGATCCCGGCAAGATACCCAACGCCTGATAAGCTGAAGAATTACCTGATGACCGACAACCAGACAGGCAGAGAGGTCGATATACTTGCGCCGTATCTGGTAGAACAATTCGAAGATGAAGAGTTGCAGTACGGTCAGACGACAGATAGTCGTTTCGGTAATGATGAATTGATGAAGATTGAGGCTAAAGGACGTGCCTCATTCGCACTACAGTACATGCTGGACACCAGTTTGTCAGATGCGGAACGTTATCCGCTGCGCCAGCATGATCTAATCGTTATGTCATCTAACTTGTTCAAAGCACCGCTGACGATACAGTGGGGCAGACACAATGATAAACATAACTATATAAAAGACATCCCGAACTTAGGGTTCTCTGGTGACCACTTACTGCGACCTTTGTTTGTTGACAGTGATTGGGAAGAGTACGAATCCAAAGTTCTGTTCGTCGATCCATCTGGTAGAGGTGCAGACGAGACAGCATGGGCTATTGTCGGTGTGTTAAACGGTATGATGTACCTGTTGCACGTCGGCGGTCATGCGTCAGATCCGGCTGAAGCTATGATGATGATTGCACTGGACGCAAAGAAATACGATGTACACACCGTTGAGGTCGAGCCCAACTTCGGGCAAGGCATGTGGATCACTGCGTTTCAACCTATGTTGAATAACGTGTGGCCCGGCGGTTGTACCGTCGTTGAATCAGAGTGGGCTAAAGGACAAAAGGAACAGCGTATCATCGATACACTAGAGCCTGTCATCAGCGCTCACAGACTTGTCGTAGACGAGGACTTAGCAAGACGAGAAGCTAGAGCAGATGACCATAGGTATTCACTACTATATCAATTAACCCACATAACCAGAGACAGAGGCTCTCTTAAACATGACGACAGACTAGACGCCCTTGCCGGGGCGGTGGCTCACTTCATGCGGTCTATGGCACAAGATGTCGATGAGGCTGCACAGGGTGTGCGCGACCAGCGTCTAGAAGATGAGATCGAAGACTTCCTAGAGTTTATGACAGCGGGAGCAAGGCTCAATCGTGGTGTCCGTCGTAACGGTGAGAGAACTGAAGTCTGGATGTCAGATAGGAAATAATATGTATTCATTATCCCAGCGCTCACTAAAGAAACTTGACGGTGTACACCCTGATTTGGTGGATGTCGTGAAGAGAGCAATCGAAATTACAGAGATAGACTTCGGTGTGTCTGAAGGTATGAGAACCTTAGAAACGCAGAAGGAGTATCTCGAAAAGGGTGTTACTACTACGCTGAAAAGCCGACACCTTACAGGTCACGCAGTAGACTTGTTTGCGTATGTTGGACGACAGGCACGGTGGGAAATGCCACTATACGAGAAAATCGCCAGTGCAATGAAGCAAGCTGCTTACGAACTGAAGACACCCATCGAGTGGGGTGGCGATTGGACTACATTTAAGGACGGACCACACTTCCAATTGTCGTGGGGTAGCTACCCGATTAACGAAGTGGAAGGGCATCCTGTCTAATTTCATAAATCGCCGTACAGTGGTCTTGTGATCTCTGTAGTAGGTAAGTAGCGCATAAGGCTATTAAGGCTACTGTACGGCTCTTAAAACGCGATACAGGGGATGATTAGGGTTAGACACTCCGTAAAGCCGTGAGGAAACGGTTGTGGACTCCGGTTCGACTCCGGACATCTCCACCATTTTCAAAAATTGCCATCAATTCGTATGGGGGCTTTTTTGCCAAATCGCAATTGAGTTCCCCCCGGCGCCCGGCATCGACTGGTCCAGGTTTTGCGCGGGAAAAAACGCCGACAAAATCCAGCGCGCCGACACGTTGCCGACACGTTGCGCCGGTCGGTCGTTTTGTTTCGTTGTTTTGCTAGTGTTTTGCGTCGTGGTTCATCATGTTTCCTACATGATATCGACCGCAAAACGTAAAAGCTGCGCGCGTATATGGCGGTTTTCTGCGGTTTTCGGCGTCGTTTTGAATTCGGATAACACCGACGCGAACCACTGTTTTTTTAAGCGCTTGCAATACGCGGTCAATTTGATATTCTGACGTTATCAAACGTATGACAAAAGAAAGGTTACATCATGCAAAATAAAACTAAATCATCAATCATCTATCGTGGCGCTAGCCTAATCGACGGCGCGCCTATTGTCGTCGTGGCGACGGTTTCAAGTAAAAACCGCAAAACCGGTGACATGATACAAACTTACATTTTAGCGGATAACGGCGCGTCGCCTTGTGAGAATTCTAAAACCGGCGCGGATTATTCCATTTGCGGAAATTGCGTTCATCGCGGAAAGGCGACCGACGACCCAAAACGTAAACAGGCGGTCGGTCGGTCGTGTTATGTTGTGATATCACAAGGCGCGACTATTGTTTGGAAAACCGTTCAGCGTGGCGGTTATCCGGTCGCAAATAATCATCAATCAATATCTGCAATTGGTCGCGGTCGTATGGTGCGATTAGGTACATACGGCGACCCAAGCGCCGTACCATCGTTTATTTGGGAAAGTCTAATATCCGACGCGCTAGGTCATACCGCCTACACTCATCAAAACGATATCAAAAGCGCCGACGTTCGAACCGACCTATATATGACAAGCGCCGACACGCTATCACAAGCGCGCGACGCGTGGCGACGTGGCGAACGTACTTTTAGAGTGATAGAAAAACTCGACGACCTATCAAAAGGCGATGAAATCATATGTCCAGCTAGCGACGAGGCTGGAAACCGCACAACGTGTTTAAAATGCGGATTATGCGCCGGTGCTAGCGTAAAGGCTAAGAATATAGCAATCGTGGTGCATGGCGCTGGCGCGGGTAACCTATCCGAAAATTTACAATAGAAAGGCGGGAATAATGCTTATTCATGAAATTATATTATTGGCGCTTTATGCGCTATTTGCGGTCGGCGTGTTAGCCTTTTGGATTGATTGCGCGATTGCAGATATCACAAGGCGCAATAATCGACGCATAAACAGATAAAAGGCGAAACCGGCGCGCTTATAG
>CEPT01160904.1_pt1 | contig 50178 bp, 41 predicted proteins | sample 356221 | NCBI WGS metagenome assembly CEPT01 (sample SAMEA2620081, study PRJEB7988) | marine metagenome | isolation source: saline water (ENVO:00002010), including | reverse complement strand
CGGTGGTCGTCTTCGGTGACTTCGGCAATCGAGGTGCACCTGGAGAGGTCGGCGCGGTCTACCCGGCCAAACTCGAGATCGTGGACGACGGCACCCCGCTGCGTTTCCTCGGGCCCGATGGCGAAGAGAGCGGTGTCGGACTCACCTGGGAAGGTGAGGGCGCCACGGGCTACGGCACCGGGCCGCAACTCGTTGGGGCCAAGCTCAACTATGTCGGCGATGCGCCGGCCGGCGAAGGTGGCGCGCCCTTCTTCGAACAGGTGCAGTTGCCCAACGACGAGTTCGCGCTCTACGGCGGCGGCGACTTCCGTTTGCGCATGCTCACCTCGGGTGGCTTCACCCCGACCGGAATCACCGGGCTGACCCCCGACGCCTACGAACGTCACTTCCGGGTTCATGCGACTGCAGAGGATGGTTCGACCGTCCTGCTCTCCGAGGTCGATGTCGACTACGAGGTCGCCGGAGGCACGCTACGAGTCCTTGGTTTAGCGGACCTTGGCCAACCGCTCGGAGACGGTGTTGTCTACGATGACTGCTACGTCGAGGACGTCGACAACCAGATCGACATCATCCTGCAAGGTGACGATGCCGCCGCACGCTCGATCACCCACGTCGAGGTGCCATCGAGTGGCGACTATCTCCCGCTCTACAACCCCGGAGGCCCAGGCCCCGAGCCATTCCCAGGGGTGCGCTACAGCGAGCCGAGCCCATATGACCTCGAACCGGTCGTCATCGCCCTCGATGATCCACTTCGGGTGAGCAACGCCCCGTAGCTTGCCCGGAGGTGGCTTCCCGTTCTGCGCGACGCCTCGGCTGCGGCCTGAGCGTGAGGGTGGGACCCTCGTGTTACACCTGTACAGCATGGACAACATCACCAGAACCATGTGTCAGGGGGAGTGTGTTTACGCGAACCCTCCGGCACGAGGAATAACTCAAACGCTGGGAAGGACCGCGGCGGGCAGCCTTTTGGCCCGCGAGGCCTTAGTCGAAAGCTATTACGGTGCGCCCTTCTGCTCCAGTAAGCATCGCGTCTATCGCTAGCTGAATGTCCTGAATCGCTACTCGTTTGGAGATCAGCCGATCGACAGGTAAACGTCCTTGTAGATAAGCGGCGCAGAGGTCATCAATTGCTTGCCCTGTGTCAGCAGCTGCGTAGTAGCTGCCTTTGATTGTCTTTTCTGAACGTATGAGGTCAGCGCTGATGAAACTTGTCGAATCGGATGTGCTTGGTACGCCCACCAATACCATGGTCCCTCCTGGTCTAACGGCTCTCAGCCAACTCTCTTGAAGGGCGGTGTTGCCAATCGCTTCGATCACCACATCAGCACCTCGACCCTCGGTGAGGATCAAGACTTCATCTATCGCCCTGTCGTCAGCGGTAACAAAGTGTGTTGCGCCTAGATTAATTGAAAGGTTCTTTTTGGATGCTGCGCGGTCGACGGCAATAATCCGTTCTGCGCCCGCCATATTGGCCCCCATTACCGCACTTAGGCCCACTCCGCCAGCGCCGACTACAACCACGGTGTCGCCCTCTGAGAGTTGCCCCCTGTGAACGGACGCGCCTACACCCGTTGCCACTCCGCAACCGATGAGCGCCGCTACCTCATAAGGCACGGCGTCGGGAATGCGTCTACAGCTAACTTCTGCAACGACCATGTGTTCGGACCAAGTAGAGATGCCGCAGTAGTGCAATATCGGTTGGCCGTCACGAGAAATCCGACTTGTCCCATCTGCCAAGAGACCGCTCCAAATCCTCTCGGTGCCATCCGAACACAAATGTTGCTGTTGTCGGATGCAGTAGAAGCAGACCCCGCAACTTGGGACCCAATTGAGGGCAACCCGATCGCCGACCCGTATTTTCTTAACGTTCGGACCAACTGCAACTACTTCGCCTGCTCCTTCGTGGCCAAGCACACAAGGTAGTTCCGCTCCGTGTTGACCCGTGATCGCGTGTTGGTCGCTATGGCAAATTCCTGCTGCGCCCATCTTGACTAAGACTTCCCCGTCAAGAGGCTCACTCAAATCGAGAGTTTCTACCTGAACAGGCCCTCCGACAGAATTTAGGGTGACGGCAACGGTTTTCATGAAACCTCCTAGATCACTCAATTTAGGGTCCCAGGGCGACTAGGTGGGACATTGAATCTCTGAACGCGTTACCTGCATCATGCGAGACTGTGGGAATGGGTATTGACTACCGGCAATTGGTTCGTGGTGACCGGGTGCACGCAAGCCTGCTCCATGATTCCGAAGTCTTTGTGGAAGAGATGGAACGAATCTTTGTGCGAGGTTGGGCTTTCGTCGGACACGAATCGGAAATAAAAGGCAACGGGGATTGGGTTAAACGTCAACTGGGTAACGAATCGGTAATTATGGTTCGAGCAGATGACGGGAATGTCAATGTTCTTTCGAACCGTTGTGCGCATCGGGGAACAGCGCTGTGCTGGGAGCACAGTGGCAACGCTGCATTTTTTCAATGCACCTATCACAATTGGAGATTTGGGCTAGATGGCAGCCTGCGTGCAGTCCCGTTTCCGGATGGGTATTCGAAGCCTAAAGCGGCCCTCGGGTTAGACCGGGCCGGCCAGGTAGCGAGTTATCGAGGGTTTGTATTCGCAAATTTAGATGGAAGAGCTGGGTCAATAGATGAACACTTAGGAGATGCTGGTTACGAACTCATAGACCGGCTCTGCGAAATGAGCCCCACCGGCAGAGTCGATCTTTCGAAGGGTTGGATCGGTCACCGAGTGCAGTCAAATTGGAAACTCTGGCCTGAAAGCGACAGCGATGGATACCACGTGGGGTTTGTTCACGCGTCAATGTCGGCTTCCACTGACACTTACTACGACGATGTTGCAGTAGGGGGAGACGCAGTTAAGAGCTCACGAGCGGTTGACTATGGAAAAGGACACCTTGAGTTAGATTGGCGTCCAAGTTATAAGCAAGAGCTCTCCTGGCTTGGGGTAACACGAGAACGAGTCGAGACCTACATCGCCGCGCTCTCTAAACGTGTAGGCGAAGACTCGGCCCAGCAAATGCTCTGGGACGGCCCACCACACGCGTTCCTATTCCCCAATTTGTTCTTAGGGGAAACCGTGATCGCAATTGTGGAGCCAGTGAGCCCCACTGAAATGATTCACCGACACACCGCAGTGCAATTTGAAGGAGCAGACGACGCCTTCAACGAACGACTTCTCCGTCAGACCGAAGCAGCTGTCGGACCAGCCTCATTTATCACGACAGACGACGCTATTACTGCGGAGCGGGTCCAGGCAGGAGTCTCCGGTGCGGCAACCTCCTGGGCAGAGAGTGGTAAAGGGTGGATAGACCTCAGTAGAGGTCTTCATCGAGAAACAATCGATGCGAGCGGGGTGCGATCAAGCGATGCATCCGATGAAACTACGAATCGCGGCTTCTGGTACCGGTATCTGGAAATAATGAGCGAAGAGAGATCAGATTGACTTCGCTGGAGACGAGAGCGGAAATAGAGCAATTCTTGTATCGAGAAGCTCGGTACGCCGATGAGTTTTCGCTCAAGGAATGGGAAGCGCTTCTCACCGACGACTTCCATTATTGGGTACCGGCAGGCCGTATCGGTGGTGATCCCGCAAAGCAGCTTGCATATCTGAACGACAACCGAGCACGCGTAGCCACCCGAATAAGGCAGCTACAAACTGGAAAACGCCTTTCACAACTCCCGATGTCGCCGATGCGGCGCATACTCTCCAACATTGAGATTGCTGAGACGCCTGAGGACGTGTTCTCGGTGAACGCGAACTTTGTAATCTACGAGGTAGCTGCTCAATCAACTGGCGAACTTCGAGTCTGGCCGGGCCAAGCTCAGTACCAACTTCGACGAGTAGACGGTGAGCTACGCATGGCTGCGAAGTGGATCGAACTGGTTACGGCTGAGGCCGGGCAAAGGAATCTCACATTTCTCATATGAGCATCGGTAGGGCATAGCTTGCATTGGGAACGGTTAATTTCCCAGTGAGCCCTCAGGTTTTTTGGTTATGACCATGGGCAGGCCGCAAAGAGTGGTCAGCACCCCAAGTATCGCAAGTGTCCACCAAATTTGGTCAAAGTGGTCGTACAACTCGCGGCGAGCGTAGGAAGTGTTGCCAACAAACGCCAAAGTAAGCGCTACTCCAAATGTCTGACCGAACTGCCGCACTGCCTGTATGGCTGCGCTGCCGACGCCACTCCGATCTGGAGGGAGGGCCTGGGCAGCGATGCTCGTTACCTGGGGGAAAATAAGCGCTATAGAAATTGCCACGATGGTGAATGGCGGAACAAACCCAACCCAGTAGTTGGGTTCGAAAGAAAGCGCGACCAACCAATAGAAGGCACTTACCGTGAGTAATAATCCGCCCATCAAGATAAGGGGTCGTTGTCCTACCCGAAGAGCCAATTTGCCGAAAAAGGCCGCAAGGATTGCTACGAGAGCTGGACCAGGTGCGATCGCGAAGCCAGCCTTAAGGATGGAATATTGCCAGACCTCGACCATGAAGAGAAGTGAGCCGAAAAACATTGCTCCGAAAGAGATCGCGTAAATGAACATAGCGATGATTCCCCAACGGAAGTTGGTTAAAGCAAAGAGGTCCAAGTCCAATGTCGGAGCTGCAGTTCGTTTTTGGTGAGCTACGAAGAGCATCAATATCGCTATGCCGATTAGAGCGATAGTGAGAGTCGTCGCGCTGGCCCAGCCGGCAGCGTCGGAATTAACTATTGCAAATGATATGGCGCCTGCAGCGACCGCTACCAGAGCGACGCCGGTGAGGCTAGGTATTCGAACGTCAGCGTTTCGTGACTCTCTGAGGTATTTGGGGCCAAGACTTAGCGTTACGACTCCGATTGGTAGGTTCATGAAGAAGATCCAACGCCAACCCAGACCGTTAACTATTACTCCACCAACGGAAGGGCCCAAAGCGGCCGAGAAAGCTCCCATGGCGCCCCAAATGGCTACGACCTGGGGCAATTTCTCTCGGGGGTAGGCAGCCAAAACCAGGGCGAGAGAAGAGGGAACTAAAACCGCGGCGCCCAAACCCTGGATGATTCGAGCGAAGATAAGAATTTCAATCGAGGGAGAGAGTCCACACGCCATTGACGCCGCAGTGAATATGAGGGCGCCGACCAAGAGTGCTCGTTTTGGCCCAACGCGATCAGCGAGCTTGCCTGCGGGTATTAGCAGAGCCGCAAATGTGATGGTGTAGGCGTTGAGAACCCAAGACAACATGGACGTTGTGGCTTCGGTGAAGGAGTCGGTGATGTCGGGGAAGGCGACGAAAAGGACTGAACTGTCCAGGTAGGTTGCCATTGCTGCAAGGCTGGCTATGGCGAGTGTTGAGCCGCCCCTTGGAGACCGCTCTTCGGATTCCTCTGACAAGCCAGTATTCATCGGGATGGGTGGTTGCCGATGATGCGAGTTGGTGCGACCAGCACGGCCGCTCGTTGACTGTGAACCATCTCTCGGTCGTATTCATCGAAATCATCATGTTGGCCGCCGGCCGCTATATAAATTTCGCGCAGAAGTAGGCGAAGCTTCTCCGAATCGAAGTTGTGTTGTCGGTCGTCGGGCCCGATGAGGTCTGCTTTGCCTGTTACTGCCACCCAGTTCCAACCGCGTCTGATAGCTATCGTGACTTCTGACCCCCGACGCACATGTTTCAAGCGGCCAGCTGACCCCATGGAGACCAGTGCAACGCAGTCGGCTCCTGTGACTGGGTGCGCGATTACCCCACAGTTTGCGATGCTGGAGAGCACCCTACCGTCTGCTTGAACAGTACTGATTGTGGCAAGCCCTGTCTCATCAGCGAGAAACTGCTTAACGTCGTTTAGGTCGCTCATAGTCGAAACTTTGTCCCAGCTGTTGCGGAATGAAATGCGAACGGACTGATCGCAGGAGCCTGTTGTATCACGATTCTTTGAACGTTGTTCTGTCTCGTCTGGAGGGCTTAAGGAGTTGGGAGTATGCCCAGCTGTTCCTGGCGGGGCAGTTTCATGAATTCTTCAAATTCATCCATGAAGTCGTCGATTGTGAGGCCGAATGTAGTTTCGAACGCTTGGTCAATGCCCTGGTCGTAGACCATGGGGAAAAATTCGAGGAATACAGCGTCTACTGAGGTGCGATTTGCAAGCCACGCTGTAGCCCATTGGCCAGTGGCGTATTGCAGCGTTCCGAAACATAGGCCGCAATAAGCACTTACTCGGTCTCGATCGGCGGCAATGTCAGCAATCGTAAGATTTGGGATTAGCGATCTAAGCTCTAGCGATTCGTTTAAGGCTTCATCCATCCTTTGCCTGAAGGAGAGCCAGCCTTTTTGGTCAGCTAGATATAGAGCGAGGAATTCTGCTGCGCCTTCTTCCAACCAAATGGGCCAGTCAAGCCCATATAGGTCAGCGGCATCGTATAGCTGGTGGGCCGCCGTGTATATGTGAACGTACTCGTGGGCCGCTATTTTTGCGCCGTCAGCGGCACCTAGGAGTGCAGGGTTTCCGATGACGAAAGATTGCGTTGGGGCTGAACGACTTCTTGAGTGTTGGGCAAATGCGTTGGCGCCACGGTAATGAGCGATCTCCCAAATGGCGATACCTTGATCATTTCGACACATATCCAATTGTTCAGGGTCGTATGCCCAGGCGCAGTAGTCTGCGATCGCAGGCTCAGTTGCAGCCTCGTCTGAGCCAATGATGTAGACCCGCATTGGCCCGTAAGAGCCCAGGTACTCTTCGGCTGCTTGTATTCCATTTTGCACAATCTTGCGATCGGATTCGCCTAAGTCGGATGTGACGAAGTATGAGGCAGGGGTTTGAAGTGGTTGGTTCCACCCAATGGCGAGCAATTGGCGAGCTAGGTCCTTGGCGTGTTCGTCAATGGGTTTAACAACTATTTCTTGAGGGTCAAGCGGAACGTACGGTTGGTAGGTCTTTGATCTCCAGCAATGTTCGTGGTCGCTGCCAGGACCACAATCATGATCCAGCGATTGTGTGTTCCATTCCCAACACATCTCCTCACTATCCGAAGTGCATTCTCCAAATTTTCCTATCCAACGATTGTGGTGTTCCTCGCCATCGTCGTGGTGTTCCTCGCCATCGTCGTAGTGTCGGTTCTCGCTTTTGAGATCAGCCTGACTCTCTGTTTGAGGTGCCGTGCTAGAAACTATGCTCGCCTCGGTCGAACTTGATGATGGAGAGCCAGAAGCGCACGAGGCGAGTAAACAAAAAGTAGCTAAGGGGATCCATGGAGTTCGCACCTGAGAAGTTTGTCAGGCGGGGTGACTGCTCGGGAAATATTCTTAGCTGATTGGCCTAAGTGAGAAAGAGAAACGAGTTGGTGTGTCTGTCGGCCTAACTGTCTTCATTGCGACAGCTTTGCTCCTAGGAGTTTGGAAGCTCAATTTGTTGCGAAAGTTATGAACCTTGTGCAGCCCCTCCGTGTGCTTCGCTAGCTTGCCGCCGACTTGCGCCCCAAGAACCGGTTGGGTCTCTGGCAAGATGATGACATGGATGTCGTACTTACAGGAACAGGTAGTCCGCTACCCGATGCCGATCGAGCAGGCCCGTCCACGCTGATTAAGGCAGGTGACTGTCATGTGCTGGTCGACGCTGGCCGCGGGGTAGTTATGAGAATGGCAGGGGCTGGGTCTTTGCCAGTGTTTCTGAGTGGAGTTCTTATTACTCACTTGCATAGTGATCACATCTGTGACCTCAACGACGTCATCACCACTCACTGGATAATGAGTCAAGGCAACGCGATTCTCCCTATTTACGGCCCTCCAGGAACTAAGGAATTCGTTAACAGGCAGTTACACGCTCTGGAGTCTGACATTGGTTACCGGATCGAGCATCACGAAGAACTGACGAGTGGCCCACAGGTGGAAGTAGTGGAACTCGCTCCAGGGGATCAGTTCGCTATAAGCGATCTATCAATCAAGACCGCAGCAACAGAACATGCTCCAGTCAAACCAACATTGGGGTATCGCATAGAACACAATGAGCTAGCTGTAGCGCTGGTTGGAGACACTGTTCCCTGTGAGGGAGTTGATGAACTAGCGATGGGGGTGGATGCTTATGTTCAGACGGTCATCCGCAGTGACCTGGTCAGCTTAAGTCCAAATTCTATGATGCTCGACATTTTGGATTATCACTCAGATGTTCAACAAGCGGCGCAGACCGCGGAGCGGGTCAACGCCAAGAGGCTCGTCCTCACCCACATGGTTCCCGCACCAACTGAGGAGCAATACAGCGAGTGGGTCGATCAGGCCCAAAAATACTTTCGCGGAGAAATTGTCATTGGTGATGACCTCACAACAGTTTCCCTTCAAAGGGCATCGTGGTAACTCAGCCGATACCAGAATTCCAAGGCCGAATCGGAAGAACGCTAGAAGAGTCTGAACCCTATTTTCCAGCTAAACAACATCCCGGAGAGGAGGCGCCAAACGTTGTCATTATTCTTTTGGATGACACGGGGTTTGCGCAACTGGGTTGCTACGGATCCGATATTGACACCTCGCACATAGATGCTCTCGCCAACAACGGGCTTCGATTCACAAACTTCCATGTCACTCCACTTTGCTCTCCGACTCGGGCTGCCTTGTTGACAGGCAGGTCACAACACACCGTGGGTATGAGGTCGGTATCGAACCACCAAACTGGCTTTCCCCACCAACTAGGCCATATAACTAATCATGCAGCTACAGTCGCTGAGGTTTTGCAGTCAGAGGGATACGCCACATTTTGTGCCGGAAAATGGCACCTTGCCCCAACCAACGATATTTCTGCTGCTGGGCCTTTCGACCAGTGGCCGTTAGCCAGAGGCTTTGACCGCTTCTATGGATTTCTTGAGGGCGAAACCGATCAGTTTCATCCGGAACTTGTTGTCGACAACCAACACATCGACGCGCCTGCGAAGATGGAAGGGAGCTATCACCTCAGCGAAGATCTAGTTGATCAGCTATTAAAAATGATCAACGACAGCAAAGGAATCCGCCCGGATCGACCTTTCTTCGCATATCTGCCCTTCGGTGCCACCCATGCGCCCCATCAAGCACCTGATGAATACCTGCGAAAATATCGCGGGCGTTACGATCAGGGTTGGGACATAACCCGCGATGACTGGTACCAGAAGCAAATAAAACTGGGTGTCACGTCGCGAGATACTCAGCTGGCACCTCGCAATAGAGGTGTAGAAGCATGGGACGACCTTCCCGAATCTCACCAAGCGGTCGCCTGCAGACTGCAAGAAGCCTTTGCAGCGTTTTTGGATCACACCGACGACCAAATAGGACGATTTGTTGATGGTCTTAAGGAGATGGGTGAACTGGATAACACGATTTTGGTGTTTCTTGCTGACAACGGCGCTTCTCAAGAAGGCGGGCCCTATGGAGTTCTCCATGAGATGAAATTTTTTAACGGGATGTTCGATTCGCCAGATGATCTAATTAAGGAGATTGACGACATCGGCGGGCCTCACAGTCACTGTAATTACCCGTGGGGTTGGGCCCAGTGCGGTAATACCCCTTTCAAGTGGTACAAGCAAAATACTCACGAAGGTGGAGTCCATGTACCGATGATCATCCACTGGCCGGACGGCATCAATGAGGATGAAAATGGATCGCTTCGCCGACAGTTTGTGAACGTATCGGATATCGTCCCGACCCTTTATGAGCTACTGGGTGTGACATTGCCAGAGAGCTACAAGGGATACGAACAACTTCCCGTCACTGGAGCTTCCTTCGCGACGGTTCTCAACTCCCCTGAAGCACCGGCGACAAACAAGCTCCAATATTTCGAACAGTTTGGATCACGGGCTCTAGTCGCTGAAGACGCAGGCGAGTATTGGAAGGCAGTTACCCGACATAAGCAGGGAGACCCTTTTGAAAACGACAGGTGGGAGCTATACAACCTGTCTCTAGACGCATCTGAGTGCAGGGACCTAGCCGGAACTGAACCTGATCGGTTGGAACGATTAATCGATCTGTGGTGGGAGCAAGCGGAGCTAAATGGTGTACTGCCACTAGATGACCGAACGCTTGAATTATTTAGATCGCGCATTGATGATCATTCCCCGCACCCAAGTCATCGGAAATATCGTTACCGCCCGCCCATGTCTTCAATTCCCGCTCAGGTGTCTCCGTCCCCATCTGGTCGGTCATGGCACCTGGAAGCGACATTTGCGTTTAGTGGCGATGATGAGGGTGTGATTTATGCACGCGGAAACGAAAACGCAGGAATCACAATCTTTATTCAAAACGCACATGTAGTGGTTGACTACAACGCGTTCAAAGAACATTCAATTTTGGAATCAACCGTTCAACTGCCGCCAGGCAAAAATGAACTCTCTGTCCTGGTGCAACGGTTGGAGCAGGGGATGGGTCGCATCGAAATCTCAGTAAATGGGACGCCTTCGGGCTCTATTGAATTGCCGATCTTGATGGGGATGATTAGTTCGATGGGTGCGAGCGTAGGGCGAGACACAGGTTCCCCTGTATCTCCTCGATACGAAGCGCCTTTTGAGTTCACAGGTGATTTGCGTGAAGTGACAATTCAATTAGCTACGAAAACTCGACAAGAAGATGATGAAAACGGCAAATCTGAAATGTCTCGCCAGTGATCAACGGAGCTAAGCCTGAAATCAGGTCCGACGTCTGTTTCTCGAATTTTGACTATCTGTAACTACGAGATTTCTGCACCTTCGAGCCGCCCATCATTCCGCCACTCACTCAAAATGCGGTGGAAACGAATGGGTCCAGCTCCATAGCTGGTGGTGAAGAAGCCGTCTGGATTGCCAGCCTTACCTTCGTTGTTGTAGTAACCCGGCGTGCACTCGGCGCGAAAGCGCTCTCCGAGTTTTGATTTGTCGAGCATTTCATCGACCCACATTTGCTCACCTTCATCAGTGGCTTCGATGACTGACCCACCTTGATCCCGTACCTCGGAAATCATGTAAGAGATGTGCATAGCTTGCTCGTTCAAGGCTTGAGGGACGTTTACTGTTACAGCGGTATGTGTAAATCCCATGAAGAAACAGTTTGGAAAGTCAGCTGTTTGCATTCCATGCAAAGTTCGAGGCCCATTTTCCCATTTTTCGCTTAGGAGTTGCCCGTTTCGTCCCAGGATGTCGTACCCAGCTCGTCGCGTGTAACCGGTACCAACTTCAAATCCAGTCGCAAATACGATGCAGTCAACCTCGTATTCGACACCACCAGCGACGACACCTTTTTCGGTGATGCGCTCCACTCCTCTTCCCTCTGTGTCTACGAGGGTGACGTTAGGTAAGTTGAAGGTGGGGAGGTACTCGTCATGGAAACAAGGCCTCTTGCAGAATTGCCGGTACCAAGGCTTTAACGCTTCGGCGGTGGCGGGGTCTTCTACCACCTGGTCTACGCGGTCGCGGATCGAGTTCATTTTTTGGTAGTCGGCCATCTTCATCAGATAACCCTTTTCTCTGCCGTTGATCCGGCGCCCTAACTTTCGACCAGCCAGCTTGGCTGCTGTCCCGGTTAGATTTCGGAAGATGTCCGTCCAACCATCGGAAACTAGGTCCTCTTCTTGATCTCCGCCGGCTACCAATGTGTTGAAGTTGTCCATTCGCCGGTATTGCCAACCAGGTTCAAGAGATTCGGCCCATGCGGGATCGGTCTCGCGGTTATTTCGATAATCGACCGATGAAGGCGTCCTTTGGAATACATACAGTTGTTCTGATGAAGCTCCAAGATGCGGAATGCACTGGATGGCGGTAGCGCCTGTTCCAATAATCGCGACTTTCTTGTCGTTTAGACCAGTCAAATTTCCGCTGTTGTCGCCGCCGGTGTATTCGTAGTCCCAACGACTGGTGTGAAACGTGTGGCCCTTAAAGTCTGATAGTCCTGAAATTCCAGGAAGCTTGGGTCGGTTCAAGGGGCCGTTGGCCATGGCAACGAATTGGGCTTTCATTCGATCGCCGCGATCAGTTTCGATCACCCATCGAGAGATGCTCTCGTCCCAAGACAGTTTGGTTACAGAGGTGCTAAAGCAGGCTTTCTCGTAGAGCCCGTAATGACGTCCGATGTTTTGCGTGTGCTCCATAATTTCTGGGGCGAAGGAATATTTGTGCTTTGGTATGTAGTCGAGCTCCTCGAGCATCGGTAAGTAGCAATAGCTTTCGACGTCGCACATTGCACCGGGGTAACGATTCCAATACCAGGTTCCGCCGAAATCCCCACCGCGTTCGATAACGCGAATATCGGTGAAGCCAGCCTCGCGGAGCCTTCCCCCCATTAATAAACCACCGAAACCGCCGCCAATAATCGCGATTTCAACCTCGTCGAACAGAGGCTCCCTTTCCACGGTCTCCTCGTAGGGGTCGTCCAGATACTTTGAGAACTCCCCGGTGACCTCTACGTACTGGTCATTGTGGTCATCTCGTAAACGCTTGTCCCGTTCGGAAAGGTATTTCGCGTGTAGTTCTTCGGGATCGAAGTCGATCTCGCCTAGTACTGCCGTGACGGCTTCGTGCATTTCGTCCATGCCCTGACCTTACCTGGAATCTAAGCGTTGTTAGTTAACAGGGCGGATAACTTATGTCCAAGTCACCCTGGCCCAGAACAAAGTTGAGCAATAATAGATATCCCGGTTGTCGCCAGCGGCGAGAAACATTCCGTTTGCCAGGCGGGATCCGGTCTTGACCCTGCTCAATAACTCACCCGTTTCTATATCAACGACAATTAAGTCGTCCGTTTGGTCAGTAGTGAAATCGTTGATCACTAACTCACCGGACTCCGGGAAAACGACTGGCTGCATGGATGGCTTGACGTTCAAATGCCAGATTGGAGAGAGGTCCCCGGCGGTAGAAATTCCGGCGAGTCCACCGTTAATCGAATCCCAGGCGATGGCCGTCTTGAACTCGGGGACGTTAACTGGGGGAGCGATAATCCCCCCGCCGGAGTTGCCGAAGGGTTCTAGCGAATCCAGGTGCGCAGAGTTTTGGTGTATTCGTAGCAAACGTTGAGGGCTGCCCCAAGGAGCGGGTCGTTGCCAAGAGAGAAGGTTCCCGGCGGGCTCATCGAAGCGGCCATTAGGCAGTCTGTGGTGGATCGCTCTAACGCCTTCGATGTCACCGCAGTCCATCAGCCACAGGTATCCGTCCGAAATGCATGAGTCCCAAGCGAGACCGGAGTCCGAGTCCATGCTCCGGTAACGGCATCGCCAGTCGGAGATTTCGGGTCGACCCTTAACCACATCGATTTTCCAGATGTGTTCTATTCCCGGTACGTAGATGAAATCTGTGCCGTCGTGAAAATCTGCAGCGATTCGACCCATTGACCCTTCTGGAAGGAGCAATGTCTCTATCACTTCCAAGCTTGTGGGATCCAAAAAGGTAAGCGTGGTCCCCCCCTGACCCTCCAAGCGTAAATCCTTAGTGACCAAAGTTCCGTCGGAGAGCGATAGCAATCCGTTGTGAGCACGGTCTACCGGAAGTCGTCGTTCGTTTAGCACCGACAAATCATCGGGGTCTAAGCGATGAAGATAAGAACCGTTGACGGACATAACGGTTCCGTCGGCATGAGCCAAAATTGCTCCACACCAAACGTGATCGCCGCAAGGAAGCTGTGGGGATTCGGCGAGCGTTTCGAGCGATTCTGGGTCGAAGCGAGCAACCCATCCGTATGGAGGTGGGCCGACGAACGCGGGCATGGTACCCCCGAGGTACCACTCGTCTTCGTCTCTCCGAACGGTCATTACGTTCCAACGATCATTACGCATGAGAGTGACGTGCGTCTCAGCTTCCGCAGCATCCAACCGGCCGCTGCGAGCCTTTTGCCGTCGATTGCCTCCGCATTCAACAGGCCAAGGAGAGTCCCAATATCCGGTTGCTGCTTCAGTTCGGTCAAGGGGGGTGTTTGTCATAAGGAACCCACTAATCTTTTTGTGGTTGCAAGTTTGCTAGCTAGTGATCTTGAGGGCAGCGCGATGGAGCACAACGAACAGTTAACCCAGATAAAAGTTCTCTTATCCAGGTTGGATTCGGGCACAAATGTAGATGCGGGCGGCGTCAGGCTCAATCCAACTAACAGTTATACCGATTTGGCCCGCGCGGGCCGAGAGCGGGAATTGTTCTTTGGGTCCCACCCACAGCTTTTGGGCCTTTCCTGTGATTTACCTCAACCAGGGTCATTTTTTACAGCGGATGACCTTGCCACTCCCATATTGGCGACGCGCGATGAGGACGGCCGATTTCGAGCCTTTGTGAATGCGTGTCGGCATAGGGGAGTCGTTGTCGAAGAAGAGGAACGGGGGATTAAGCGAAGATTCGTATGCCCATTTCATAGTTGGTCCTATGACCCTAAAGGTGCGTTGGTCGGGCTACCTAAAGAAGAACAGTTCGGCGAGATAGACAAGGAATGTTTTGGTTTAGTTGAGCTTCCCACTGAAGAGAAATATGGGTTCTTGTTTGTTCACCCAAACCCGTCAGGCTCAGTTGATGTGAGCGATTTACTCGGCGAAGATCTTGCCCAAGAATTTGATGCTTGGGATTTTGGTTCGTTTAGTCGACTCGGTGGCGATCGATATGAGATCGAATGCAACTGGAAACTCGCGATGGACACGTTCGGTGAGACATATCACTTTAATTCGTTGCATCGGGATTCTTTAGCGAACTTCTTTCAAGGCAACGTCCAGTGTTACGACACCTTTGGACAGCATCACCGCATGATTCTTTGCAAAAAAGCGATACACGAAATGCGAGAGTGGCCCGAGGATCAGTGGGATATTACGGTCGCTGGTCTTCCTGTCTATTGGATCTTTCCGAACAATATTGTGATGCCAAGCGAATGGGGACTCTACGTGGTTCGGGCATACCCAGATGTAAATGACCCCGGCAAGCACACAAGCGTCATTTCGTTCTATGTACGGGGGGACAAAGCCAGCGCCGCCGGAACCAATAACGGTGTGGATGAGCGAAAAGCCCTTTTGGAGACAGCGCCTATGGAAGCTCTTTCAGCGATCGCGCAGGGCTTTGCCGCCATTATCCGCGATGAAGACTATGTGGCCAGCGCAAGTCAACAGCGCTCGGCGAACAGCGGAACATTAGAGCACGTAATTTTCGGCAGAAATGAGCCGGCGCTTCATCACTATCACAACACGTACCGGGCAGCGCTGGGTTTGGATCCATTGCCTCTCCTAGACCCGGCGTCGATGGCGTGAACGCTTCGATTGCCTCTCTATAGATCTGAGGCGGATGCCCAAGTGGAATGAGTTCCACTACAAATTCGCTCAGGGAGCCGGATTTGACATATCGGTCCCTCTGTAGGGTCTGCCGCGTCGAAGATGAGTGCTTCAGACAAGTCTCGGTTCATATCTGAGGAGAAAGTGACGAGATAGCCGTCATCTTCGGCCACAGCGCCCTCCTTTGGGGCCATGACCGTCTCGCTGATAAACACTCCCGGTTCGAATTCGTATAGATCTTCGCTGCCTGTATCCAGATCGTGTTTGATCAAACCATCGAATGCGAATAGCCCAGGCGCGCAGCGAGCGTTGTACGAGTAGCGGTGTCTTCTGCCTGCATGGCGCCCATTGATCATCGGAAACTCAGCACAGGTCTCACTCATTGACTCTTCTTTGCATTCACCGGTGACGATGTTGAATTTCCAACGGTGCGCTCTGGCTTGAAGGACGTTCATATCCAAAGTCTCGAACCCTTTGTGGCTACCGGTCCCTCGGTCGACACCACGAGCGGTTGGGTTATGTTGGAAAAAGCCGTCCAAAATTACCCAGTCTCCGTCCTCGTAGGCGTTAGTCCAATGGAGAACAAAGGTCGGGTCTGCTTCGAACCACAAGATCTCTTCGGTTGAACCGTGTCTGGGAACTAAAGCGAACCTGCTCGGGAGATCGCGATCAAAAATATTCGAGTAATACCCCTCGGCGAGAGCCTCAGGACTCCAGAACAGAGGTAAATCGTTGAGAATCGACCAATTCTCCGTAAAGGCCATGTCGTGTGGGAGACGGGGTCCAGGTAATGGGATGTCCAAGTGAGTTGTGAGTTCGCCCGAACGGCTAACGACTCCGTAACGCATGTAGGGCGCATCCGTGAAATAGCTGAAAAACAACAACTCCCCGGTGTGTTCATCAATTTTTGGGTGAGCAGACACACCCTCGGCCGGGAAAAAACCGTTCCAGGTTGTCTTGCCCAGATTCTCTAGGGTTCGCGGGTCGAGTCGGTACAGCTCCCCGCACTGATAGAAGCTCGCGAGAGCGACACCGCCATGAACCACTACGTCGGTAGAAGCATTATCTTTCATAAAGGTCCGGGCGCCCCAGCCGTAATCGGCTATCGCGTTTGACGGGTGCTCAGCGATCCCAGCCCAAAGACTTTTCTTAGCGTCTTGTTCAGCTAGGAAAGCATCGGTACGCACGAAGCGATTCGCGTAGCGAGCCTCGCCGTTCTCGAAAGAGATCGAATGCATCATGCTGTCACCATCAAATGGGTGGTATCGCTTTATCGGCTCAAAAAGAGGGTTCTCGGTATTGCGAAGATATACACCGTTGAGGTCCTCAGGTATTTCGCCAATGATCTCCATATCCCAGGCGTCGTATTCGCGGTACTGGGGGCGCCAGACACCTGAACGATACGGGTGGTCATCATTGGGCGGTAGACCTGGTTCGAAGGTGTCTCGTAAAGTGACAGTCATTGTTCTCCCTTTCGTTGAGGGTAGCAACGGGTCCTTACTGCTATGGCCAAACAGCCCTCGCTTCGTTGAGGAACCATAATGCAAGAACGGCAATGAAAGGGAAGCGACCATGACGCAGTTGACATCTGAGGCGATCTACTCGTTGTGTCTAAACGATCCAGAGTTTCAGATGGCTTCAAGGCACTGGACTGGCGGAGTGCGATTTGAGGTAGGCACAGAGGAGTGCGGGGTCTGTGTCAATGAGGGCGAGGTAGAAGAAGGGCTTCCAACAGAGGGAGCCGGCGTCATAACAATCAGTGGACCGCAGGAGATCTGGGACCAAGTGTTGAGTGCCAACCCCCCTCGCTTCATGAACGACATCAACATCGCTACAGGGCGAGGAGGCCTTGCATGGCAGGGTGACCGCCTGACCTGGTGGCAGTATCTACCCGCTATCCAAAGGATTTGTGAGTTGATGCGCAGCTCAGCGCCAATGGCAGCGGATGCCGTACAAGAGGGGCAAGGCCACGGATCGTTCGATAGTCCTATTGGTCGCTATTTACGTATCGACCTGCGAGGAGTTGAGCACAGGATCTATATGGAAGAAGCGGGGAAAGGGATACCACTTCTTTTGCAACACACGGCTGGTTCACACGGGGTGCAATGGCGGCATCTTTTCGAATCTTCAGCCATCACAGATCACTTTCGGTTAATCGCTTACGATCTGCCTTTTCACGGTAAGTCAGTACCACCGGTTGGTCGTGAATGGTGGTCCGAGACGTACAGACTTGATGGCGACTTTTTGCGGTCCATTCCAATTGCTATCTCTGAGGCTCTCGGACTAGACCAGCCAGTCTTTATGGGCTGCTCTGTTGGAGGACTTCTAGCCCTGGATTTGGCCCAAAAACACCCAGAGAAATTTCGGGCAGTGATTTCAGTTGAAGGCGCGTTGCACGTTGGTGGCAACCTGAACGCTTTGGAGGGCTTTTGGCATCCTCAAGTTTCTAACGAAACCAAAGCCACCATGATGGAAGGTCTGACTGCTCCGACCTCACCGCTGCCTTATAGGAAGGAAACCGCTCAGGCATACGCATCTGGCTGGCCTCCGGTGTTCTTAGGGGACCTCTGGTATTACATAGCCGAATACGACTTGAGAGACTCAGCATCCTCTATCGACACATCAGAAGTCGGGGTCCACATCTTTTCGGGCGAATACGATTTCAGTGCGACGTTAGAGAAGGGTCGCGAAGCTCACGATGCAATTCAGGGGTCGTCTTATTGCGAAATGATGGGTATCGGGCATTTCCCCATGTCGGAGAACCCGGCCAAATTCTTGGAGTACCTCCTCCCGGTGCTCGAAAACATCAGGGGTGCATAGTCCCAGGTAGCAACGAGAGGTCGTCCAATGGCTGGACAGTTCAACATTCGGCGAGCTGAGTTCGGGGATGTGCGGGAGTTGAGTCTCGTGCTGGCCGGCGCCTTTGAGGAGGACCCGTTTATGTCCTGGCTGTTCCCTGAATCGAAACATCGGTTCAAATTTGCTCAGGCGTGGATGCGTGTTGAAGTTGAGAATGCCCTAGAGATGGATGCCAGCTGGGTTTCCATGATCTCCGGCGAAATCGTGGCTGGGACTATTTGGTCTCCGCCTGGTCGCGATCTCCATGAAAGTGGAACCTTCAATCAGCTCTGGTATCTGGTCTTGGGGGCGAATCCTGACCGCACATCGGAACTAGCACAAGGCCTGTCAATGATTGGTAGCGGCCATCCTGAAGAGCCGCACTTCTACCTAAACACGGTGGGAGTTCAACCATCACTGGCTGGGCAAGGCCATGGCGGTGCGATTATTCGTCACACACTGGATTTGGCCGATGCCGATGATCAGCCTTGTTATCTAGAAAGCTCAAGTCTGCGAAATGTTCCTCTTTATGAGCGCCTTGGTTTTGAAGTGATACACGAAATTGCTCTACCCAACGGTCCGACAATGTGGGGAATGTGGCGTGAAGGGATCGAGTCAGGTTAAGTCCTCCAAAGCAGGAAAATCGCTAGGGGGTTTGATGTCTACCGTTGCGGATCGTTGCTGTGCGAGCATCCCGCCGTCAACTTTGACCACGTCGCCCGTTACATATGCCGACTCCTCTGATGCCAAAAATAATGCTGGGCCGGTCATGTCATGTGGTTCCCCGATGCGACCCATTGGAATGTTTTCACCTCTCAGTTTCCGTTGATCTGCGTCAAGTCCGCTTGTGTCTATGGAGCCGGGCATCAGCGCATTCACTCGGATTCCGTAGGGGCCAAGGTCAAGCGCTAGTGCCCTTGTGAAGGCTTCAATGCCACCTTTGGCGGCGTCATAAGCAGTGAACGCGCGATGGGCACGAGTGGCACCTCCCGAAGACATGTTGATAATTACGCCAGACCCAGCTTGAGCCATTGAGCGAGCCGCTCGATGCGCGCACAGAAAGTGTCCTGTCAGGTTGACATCAATAATTTTCCGCCACCAGGACTCATCCGCTTCGAAGAAATGCAACATCGGCCCGACGAGACCGGCGTTATTCACCAAGATTTGGGCATGACCGAACGCAGCCTCAGTGGCCGAGAACATGGAATCGACATCTTCGCTATTGGAAACGTCCCCCGGTGTGGCGAGTGCTGAGCCGCCTGATTTAGTGATTCGTTCGGTGGTTGCCGCGGCCTTGGCCTCATCGACGTCATTTACGGCTACTTGAGCTCCTTGCTGGGCAAATCGGAGCGCTATCGCTTCACCGATCCCGCTTCCAGCGCCTGTCACCAGAACAACTTTATTTTTTAGATCTTGATATGAGGACACCGTTTCTCCTGCATGCACATTCTGTTATTGGGTTTTAAGTAGTCCCGGAGTTCCACCGAGATCTTGCCGAATGGATCCCTGAAGATCTTCATCGGTCACGATATATCGACAAATTTGTTGACCATGCTTGGAGAGCGATCGGTAGATCTCACGAGGCATCGATTGGGCCATCGGCTCGTGGAACCATGGCGCATAAAACTCGATGTTTGGTATAGCGCGAAGCTCGTTAGAGAGGTTGGGCGTTCCGCCATGCCAGGCCCTTGGGTCTCGTATAAGGACACTGCCCGCGGGCGCAGGGCAAACGGTGCTGTATTTCATCCACAGCGGTTCTTCGTCTAAATGAGGGATTGGTTCTCTTGAGTTTTGCGTCCCCGGGATTTGCCTTGTAGGCCCGTTAAGAGCAGTGAAGTCTGTCATCAAGAAGTTGCAACAAACATATGGACATGGCAGATCTCTAAGAGTCATCAATCCGCGTGGATCCCAAAAGGCGCCGGAAAATTTTGACCCATCGCTGTCTGCGGCAGCGATGTGATCTGCTTTCTCCCGACGGTCGGCTACATCGCTGTGCAGAGGCTGATACTCAACTGCTCCGGGCAAGCAGAAATCGCCGCCCCCGCCTCTACATATGTAATCGGGAGACTCGAAAATTGCTTCGAGTATCGGGGTGACCGATGGAAGATCGATCAGCATTGCCCATTCCGGTTGGTGTACCTGGTGACCTGTAGTGCTCGCAGAACCGAAGCTGTATCTGTGGGAGCCTCTGTTTCCATGTCGTTCGCTGTCGCGCTCCATGATGTCCTTTACGACGCGCGCGCACCCTTCTCTGATTGTGGACAGCTGTTCTGAGGTCAAGGCGTCTCGTATGACAACGAACCCATCTCGATAGAAGAGTCTCTTTGCTTCGTTCAACTGATCGGGATTTAAAATTTCAAGTCCGTTTATGCCGCTGTGTTCGCGGAGTTGATTCCGGCGGTCCTCCAGTTTTGGGTCGGTGGGGTCGCGCCCAACCCACCCATACTGTTCGCCTAGGGATACTGCATCACTCACCGTGAGCAGCTTTCACCAGGTTTCCGTAACAAACCCATCGCCGCGTCGTCGGGCATCAGGCCACTTCGGTAAGTGGTTTGGAGAGTCACGCCTCAGCCTTGGTCGCAAGGGCTCGCCATAGGGATCGATAATTTGGCCAGGTGTTGGCATTAGTGATGTACCCATCTTCTTCGAGTAACCGAGTAAGGCGAGGCAAGTTGCGAAATGGCACGCCACTATCTACATGGTGGGCAAGGTGATGCCCAACGGAGAGAGGGACGAGAAAAAGTCGAGCGAGAATTCCTTGTTGGACGTGATGGGTGGTCTTACGGCGATCGTTTGAACGAGTCATGCCTCCATGCTCGGCAATAGCTCTGAGTCGGTTAACGACCTGATACACAGTCATGAAGGGAAGTAGCCACAGATAGAAGTACGCGAGGGGGTTTCCAGCGGCCATGAAGAGTAAAAGAATGAAGAGTTGCCCTAAATAGAACCGAAGACTGTTTCGCCAAAATCGTTTGCTGACAATCCCGACCAAGCGGGGGCGTAAGATTCGGTAGCCCGACACGCCGCTGATATCTCGGCGAAATTTTCTTCTCATTGACGAGCTGGTAATTGGGTATAGCGCATATAACAAGAAGTCCGGCTCCTTGTCCCCGAATTCATCACGATGATGATTTACATGAGCTCGACGATAGGCGTGAGTGCCGGTTCCAAAAGAGAGCCAGCCGAAAATGGTGATGCCGATCAAATCATTAAATTTGCGACTTGAAAAGAGGAGTCGGTGGGCGCCCTCGTGATGCAAGATGAACATCCGATTTTGCACGAAGCCCATTAGGCAGACGATGAGTAGGGTCACAAGCCAATGTTCGAGCCATAAGGCAATGCCAATAAGGGTCACAGGCATTGCTAACGATAAAAGGCACGTCCACGCATTGGCAAGATTGTTGATGTACCGCAGATCTGTTCTTAGAGCAGCTGCTGGCCGGCCGTCTGGTCGAAGATTTGTGGTGGCGACGAAGGGTGAATGCTCTCGAACCATTCCTCCGGTCATAGAATTGACAAGTTCGTCGTGGCCTCGACTAGTAGCCATGTAGATACGGTACTCCTTCGTAGTTTCAATTTGCTATACGACCCCAATTAGGTGCAAGGCTGTCTCATTGTGCAACGGATCATCGCGTTAGATATGGAAGGCGTTATCACGCCTGAAATTTGGATTGCTGTAGCGGGTCGAACAGGGCTGCCTGAACTTCAGCTCACGACGCGCGACGAACCCGACTACCAGAAGCTGATGAACCATCGCATATCGGTTTTAGCGCAACACGACATTGGGTTAAACCTGATACAGGAAGTGATTTCGGGTCTTGATTTGTTGGTTGGGGCACGCCAATTTCTTGACGAGTTGCGAGCTAGTTATCAAGTAGTGGTCTTATCAGATACTTTCGAGCAATTTGCCGGCCACTTCATGGACCTTTTGGGCTACCCGCATCTGCTTTGCCACCGCTTAAACCTGGAGGGAGACCGAATAACCGGTTTTATCCCGCGAACGGAAGACGCCAAATTGAAGGCTGTGCTTGGTTATCAAGCCCTTGGGTATCACGTCACCGCTGTTGGTGATTCGCACAACGACATTGGGATGCTGCGCCAAGCCGACGCCAGTTCATTATTTCGGACGCCAGAAGGGCTTCCCGAAAAATATCCGGACTTAAGCTGCCTTGACGCCTACGATGAGCTTATTAATTGGATAAGAAACGTCGCTCAAGGGTAGGCAGAGGAGAGAAATCGTGACCTCACCGGCAAGGCTTGCGCACTTTGTGTTGCGGACCAGCGATATCGATGGACTCGCTGACTGGTACTGCAAGGTGCTAGACGCGAAGGTCGTGCATCGGAACAAGATGATTGCGTTCGCAACTTTTGACCATGAACATCACCGCATTGCGTTTCTGGATCGGGGATTCGAAAAGGGCCCCGACCCTGAGGGCAACGGAGTTGACCACGTCGCGTTCACTTACGACTCGTTGGGGGATCTCTTATCTAATTACGTCCGTTTAAGAGACGAAGGAATTTTGCCAGAACGCACGATCAACCATGGAATGACCACTTCTATGTATTACAAGGATCCAGACGGGAACCGTATCGAGCTGCAAGTAGAAAATTTTGAAGACCCTCAGGAAGGTCTTGATTTCATGAACGGGCCCATCTTTAGGGATAATCCGATAGGTGTGTTGTTCGATGCCGATGAACTCGTTGAACGGTTTGAATCGGGCGTGCCTGAAGAGGAGCTAGTGCGCCAAGGTGACTAGCCGGCAGCTGTTTCAATCAATTAGGGCTTTGTGCTGATGAAGTAATTGTTGCCGCGGTCGTCGCGGATCCCTTCGATCCTGATATCTGTGAATCCTGCTTCAGTCAGGTATTCGGTAGCTAGTTGATGTCCCCAAGCTGTACCAAGGCCATCACCGCCATAGGCCAGAGATACCGTCATGCAGTGCATAGTCGAAATTGTGTACATAAAGGGCGCCATCGGGTCGCTCATGTTTTCTTCTAACACGCTAGAAGCTTTGGGTTCAACACATAAGTAGGTGCCACCAGAGCGAAGCATTGCGAAAATGCCTGCCAGTGCGTCCTTGGGTTTCGCCTGGTCATGAATCGCATCAAAAGTTGTCACTAGGTCGAAGCGTTCACTCTGATTTAAGGCAGCAGCGTCTGCTACCTCGTACGAGACGTTGTCGAGATCTGCGGCCATCTCAGATGCGTTTGCGATGCCGTCAGTGGACATGTCGAATCCTACAAAACGACTGTTGGGGAACTCCTTACCGAGGAGGTAGCAGGCGAGGCCACTCCCGCACCCGACGTCCGCTACGTCTATGCCAGCGGTGAGCGCCTCATTCATATCCAGCAACGGCACTACTTGGTTGACGAGGCCACCGCGAAATCGCCGTTCGCTGGACTCTGACATCAGTGCCTGGAACCGGGGAAACTTGTCGTAGCTCAACCCGCCGCCTTCTTTGAATACCTTTACGAGGTCATCCTCCACTTCGGCCAGCAAGGAAATCTGTTGCATGGGAACCGTTAGGTTTAGGGGTCCAGCACGTCGGGTTAGAAGCCCTGAGTGCTCTTGCGGTAAGCAGAATGTCTCGTTACTGGAGTCATAATCCACTATGCCGCCACAGGCGAGCGCTGAAAGCCATTCCCGTACGTACCGTTCATCGAGTTCTGCATTTGCTGCAATTTCTGCAGAGGTCGCTGGATCTTGCCCGTCCATTGCGTCAAAAAGACCCGTCTTGTGGCCGATACTCATCATTAGTGACAAGGCACCGTCGTTCAGTATTCCAAGTGCCCTGGAGGTAAATGCCTTTGCACGCTCTTTATCGAAAGATGTCTCGGTATCAGCCATGTAATTAATTATCTCATTCCCTTTAGTGGTTTTCCTCGCCGATTTGTTGTTTCGGATACAGGAACCACATCAGGGGTGCGACCAGAACCATGAGGACCCCTAAGAGAAGCCACATCAAGCTATACCGCTGAACCTCATGAGTCCCGTTCAAAATTGTGATAGCGGTAGCTGCGCCCATGCCTCCAATGGCGTACCGCAGACTCTGGTGAATGCCGTTGGCGGTGGCAGTCGACTCGGGGGGAATATCACGCAGGGCAGCGCTGTTGAGCTGACTAGCGAGAACTCCCATGCCGAAGCCAAACATTATCGATGATGGAAAGAACGCAAACCAGAAGCGCACTTCCTCATTGAGGAAGAAGTAAAGCCACAAGAAGCCAACGGTCGCGATTAGCGCAGCGAGGGCCATGATGCCTCGGAATCCCCGTCTGTCTGCCCAGCGGCCGCCGAGAACAGCGACGACTGCCGAAAGAACAGGCGACGGGGTGAAGGCCAGTCCCACTTGTACTTTGCTGTATCCCCAAACCTCAGTCAGATACAAGGGCCAAAGGAACCAGCTGGTAAAGGCTCCTACCATGGCGAATGTAACTGCAATGTTGGAAACGGTGAACGACCGGATGCGAAATAGCCCGGGATCAAACAGAGGTTCTGGATGCTTTGATGACCGAAAGAGGAATAAAGGAAGTAACAACGCCGTGCCGGCAAAGCACGCAATCGTGTATGGCGAAAGCCAGCCCCAGCTGCGCCCCTGCAGAGTACCTAGTACGACCAGGAATACTGAGGCGCTTCCCATGAGCACACCGAGAAGGTCCAGTGGGCTATCGGATTTGGTTTCTGCTGTTTCTTCCAAGTACAGCTTGGCCCCTAGAAGGCCAAAGGCAACAATGGGTACAAGTACTAGGTAGACCCAACGCCAAGAACTGAATTCAAGAACTAATGCGGCAAATCCAGGTGAGAGGCCTGAAGCGACCATTCCTGCTGCGGCCCAAATTCCGATAACGCTCGCTTGTTTGGTTTGCGGGAACTGCGGAAGAACTAAGGCTAGGGATGATGGAACCGTCAACGCTCCGAACATCCCCTGGATGGCGCGTGCGAACACCAAAATCAAGGGAGACGGCGCGAGGCCCGCCCCTAATGCGCCGATTAGTAGGCCGAAGAGGCCAACACGAAAAATAGTTAGACGACCGTAACGGTCTGCCAAACGTCCCCCCGCCAACATTGTTGAGGCAAAAGCCAAGGAATATCCAGCGATAATCCAGCCGGTCATCCCGTTACTCACTCCAGGAAACGAACGAACAATTTCTGGAAATGCGACGTTGGAAACTGTCACATTGACCGTGCCTAAAACAAAGGCCAAGGAACCGGTCGCTAAAGCCAAGTAAGGGCTGCGCGAAGTTGTTTGACTCGCAACGCCTGAAGGTGAGACAGCGAACACGTCGGGAATGCGTTGGTCCGCTCGGGATTCGGTCACCGGCATCAGAGTACGCTGCCTTTCACCAGAAAGACATTGAGAAAGCGAGTGACTTGCTCATGGATTCAGAACTTGTGCGCACGGAGGTTGATGGGCCTGTGTGCATCATTACTCTCCATCGCCGAGATAAACGCAACGCGTTCGATCTGCAATTAACAACTGCACTGAACGATGCGTTAGATCGGTTTGAAGATGATCCAAAGCTGTGGGTAGCAGTGTTAAGTGGAGGCCCTGACATGTTCTCGGCGGGGAGTGACCTCAAAGAGGGAAGCGGGCAAACCGACCGAGGTGGAGAGTACGGAATTATTAGACGAAAACGCGTGAAACCGATTATCGCGGCTGCGGAGGGGATAGCTCTTGGTGGTGGGTTGGAAATTCTATTTTGTTGTGACCTAATCGTCGCTTCGAAAGATCTTCGCCTAGGCCTACCTGAAGTTAAGCGTGGGGTGTTACCCACTAGCGGCGGGTTATTTAGAGCGCTGCGATCTTTGCCGTTACACATTGCAAAGGAATTAGTTTTGACCGGCGAGGAGCTACCAGCGGATAGGGCCTTTCAATATGGCCTAGTGAATCGGCTAGTCGAGTCCGGTGATGCATTGAAGGAGGCAGTAGTTCTAGCGAAGCTAATTGCTGCAAACTCTCCGACCTCAACCCGCAACTCGGTTCAAGCAATGGAGCGAATCTTGGCTGATGGAGACACGCTCGGTTGGGCTGCTACGGACCATGCGCGCTCTGAAGTCTTCGCTAGTGAAGACCGCAAAGAAGGGATTCGGGCATTTTTTGAGCGCCGGGAACCCAAATGGAGTGGCCGATGAGCCGTCTCGATATACCGAAAGGGGACGACTTAGATGAGGCGCAGCAGGCTTTGCGTGATGCCGTAGTGGGCTCCAGGAAAGGTCTCGGGGCCGAAGTGTGGGGGAGAGGACCATTCGGCGTCTGGCAGTCAGCCCCCAACGTGGGTCACCCAGCTTTAGATCTAGGCGCTGCGGTTCGTTTCCGAACAGGGCTTTCCCCTGACGTGCGCGAGGTCGCGATTTGCACGGTCGGCGTTCACTACAAAGCGAAGTTTGAGTTCGCTGCTCATAGGGCCATTGGGATAGAAGCGGGTTTAGATCCAGAAGCTCTCGACCGTTTGGCGGCCGGAGAAAATCCGGGTTGGGTTGGTGACCTGGAATTGGCTCATCGTTACACCGCCACCTTGTTGGCTGATCATCGCGTTTCGTCTGAGCTCCATGATGAGATGGTGGGGTCCTTCTCGAACTCAGGCGCTGTCGAACTGGTGACCACGGTTGGTTATTACTGCCTCATATGTCTCACCCTGAATGCCTTTGAAGTGCCTCTGTCAAAGGAAATGAGTGATCCATGGCCAGATGGGTGATGGCCCTCTAGGGTGGGGTCATGAACTTTGATGGTGAATACGGCCCGAGCACCTGGGAATGGGTAGCTGAGCAAGCTGACGTATATGAAAAGTCCAATGGCCAAGAAGGAAACACACTCAGAGATACGGGTCTGCCGATCATTGTGATGACGACTATCGGGCATCGAACCGGGCTCGTCCGCAAGGTGCCCTTAATGAAAGTTGAGCACGAGGGTCGATACGCCATTGTGGCCTCAAAGGGCGGGGCGGTTAATCACCCCGGCTGGTACCACAATCTTATGTCCAATCCAACGGTCCTGATTCAAGACGGACCGGAGCCCTTCGAGACGACGGTGAGACTGGTCAGCGGAGAGGAACGCGCCGAGTGGTGGGAACGGTCAGTGGAGGCTTTCTCACCTTATGCCGAGTACCAAGAAAAGACCGACCGTGAAATTCCTCTTTTCGTCACTGAGATACCGACTTAACTCCTTGCCGAGCAACTGATGCGCCTAGAGAAGGTGCAAACGTATGTCACCGTTCCTCCTAGCGGCATTGGAGGTTCTTTTTGGGTGTTCGTTGAGGTGTCAACCGATGATGGCATAACAGGCACTGGAGAATGCTATGGGGTGCCCGTCTCCGGGGACGTAGTAAGTGCAATGGTCGAGGACACGTTTACTCGTTTCTTAGAAGGTGAGGACCCGCATCACCTCGAGACCATGTTCCGGAGGGTCTATTCAGCTGGTTTCACGCAACGCCCCGACATTTCCATGATGGGCGTGTTCAGCGGGCTCGAAATGGCGATTTGGGACATTCTTGGAAAGGCCCACGGAGTGCCGGTCTTCGAGCTCTTAGGTGGCAAGTTTCATGACCGGTTACGCACCTATTCCTACCTGTATCCCACCCGGACCAATCATTTAGGGAATCCCGCTGATGGCGAAGGTGACGTTTACCACGATGGGGACGCTGCTGCGGAGAGTGCATTGCGGTTCCTTGAGATGGGATTTACTGCGATCAAGCAAGACCCTGTCGGGCCTTATTCCTTTCAAGGAGGTCGGGAGTTATCGCTGTATGAGCTCAATCGAGCGGAATATTCGATTCGACGCATACGCGAAGCGGTGGGTGATCGAGCAGACATTCTCCTGGGAACCCATGGTCAAATGACGACGACTTCGGCTATTCGATTGGCCCGACGCATTGAGCGATTTGATCCTCTCTGGTTCGAGGAGCCTTGTCCACCTGATCAACTTGAGGGACTGAAGACGGTCGCTGCGCGGACATCTATTCCAGTTGCTGCTGGAGAGCGCCTAACAACCCGGAAAGAGTTTTATGAGGTACTGCAAGCGGGAGTTCGGATCCTTCAGCCAAATGTTGGGCGCAGTGGTGGGTTATGGGAGACAAAGAAAATTGCAGCGGTAGCGGAACTGTTCAATGCGCAAGTAGCGCCCCACATTTACTGCGGCCCGGTAGCGCACGCTGCAGCAACTCACCTCGGTTTCACTCTTCCTAACTTTTTGATCCTGGAGACAATCCTGAGCGATTTTCACGAACAGGTTGCTTACAGCAGTTTGAAATGGGATCACGGCTGGATGATGCCCCCAAACCAGCCAGGTCTTGGTATCGAACTAAATCACGAGAAAATTGATGATCACAGCTATGAATCTGGTGGCCGATTGCATCTAGAAATGACTCAAGAACCCCTTGACTCGAATAACCATAAGGTGGCCGAAGAATTGAGCTAGGTGGCTACTGGGCATGGCCGTAAGCTTCGGCAGGTTTGTCGATAACTGAACGAGAGGTACCGGCCCACCGCTAATGGTCGTTGTAGCTGCGTTTTGCAACTTCTTCCAACATGACTTCAGTCGCACCTCCGCCAATGGTCAAAATTCGCGCGTCGCGATGCATCCGCTCGATCGGAGTCTCGCGCATGTAGCCGGTACCGCCATGAAACTGGAGACAGTCGTACATCACTTCATTGACCACCTCGCACCCCCAAGCTTTGGCTCCTGACATCTCTTTTACGTTGTCAATTCCCTGCTCTTCAAGCCAAGCGGCGTGGTACATGAGAGAGCGGGCTGCGTCGACCTTGGCCTGGTTCATGGCCATGCGTTGGCGAATTGCTCCAAGGTCGAAGAGCTTTCCGCCGAAAGCCTTTCGTTCCTGAGTGTAAGCCGTGGTCATATCAATGGCAGCTTGAGCAGCCCCGACGCCCATTCCAACCAGAACCATTCGTTCGTTTTGGAAGTTCTGCATCGTTGCGTAGAAACCTCTGTGGGGTTCGCCCAATAGCTGACTGTCTGGAACCCAAACATCGTCAAGGACGAGCTCAGCGGTATCGCTACATAACCACCCATGTTTGTCCAGTTTCTTAGCGACAGAAAAACCTTCCGTTTCAGATGGTACGAGAAACATTGAAATTCCGTACTTGTTATCGGGGTCAGTCCTGGCGCCGAGGATTGTCATGTCGCCATAAACAGCGTTGGTGATAAAGGTTTTGGTTCCGTTAATTCGCCAGCCGTCTCCGTCTTTGACTGCCGAGGAGCGTATCCCGGCAACATCGGACCCAGCGTCGGGTTCGGTTACACCGATAGAGAGAATCGTCTCCCCGGACAAAATGCCGGGCATCCATTCAGAGAGCTGCTCGTCGCTACCTGAGTTGACTAAGTGCGGCCCCGACATGTCCGTGTGAACCAATACCGTGACGTCGAAACCGGCGAAGGTTGAACTGCCGAGAGCTTCAGAAAAAGTTGCCGACGCTAGAGGACCCATGCCGAGGCCGCCGTGGCTTTCGGGAACCCGGAGACCGAGCATGCCGAGCGACCCCATCTTCTTAAGGATTTCGCGAGGGACCTTGCCGCTTTTTTCCCATTCCTCGCCATTCGGAGTCACTTCTTTTGATACGAAATCAACGGTCTGGTCATAGATCTGCTGAAGTTCGTCGCTCATGTAGGCATTGCGGTGCGTCACTAATTTTCCTCTGTGTGTTGGTCTGTCTGTTCGAACGTTACGAGAGTCTGTTTGGCTTCGACTGATCCGCCCTCGCTAACCCAAATTCCCGCTACCGTGCCTGTTCCTGGTGCGCTCAGGGTGTGAAGCATTTTCATAGCTTCGATCACGAGAACCGCGTCTCCGGCTTGAACCGAGTCGCCTGCTGTAACCGGTATCTCTACAACGACCGCTGGGAATGGCGCGACCACATCGGCTAGGGCTCCGCGCGTTGTTGTTGCGTTGCCGATCCAAACCTGGCTTCGGTCAACAGGCCGAAAACTTAGCGTGTGTCCATCTTTGTTGATGCACAGGAGGTCTGGTTTGAGATCAAAGGTGGTCGGGAGTTTTGGGGCGCCCGTTTCGGAGCGCAGCTCTTGGAGCGTCCCACTTTGATCTTCGAAAACTCCAATGAGCCGACGATTATCCGGCCGGATCCGAAAGTTGGGGAGTTGATGCCATGGCCCCATACAGCGATTGGAGGTTTCGTTTTGGAGGATTGCTATCGCCTGAGAACTGACTGAATCAGAATCCGGTGGATTTGGCGGAATGTGTTCTTCTAGGAAACGCGTAGTCATGTCCGCATCTCGAATCTCTGGTTGGCTCACAATCCAGCGGTGCAACCCGGTATTGGTGACAAGAGGACCGATGAGCACCGTGTCGAGGACCGACGCCAGGTCATTAAGCGCCTTGTTTCTATCGGGTGCTGAAACGATAAGTTTCGCAATCATCGAGTCGTAATGGGGCGTAATGCTGCCCTCGCGGTCGAATGCGCCATCCCAGCGGACACCATCTTGGTCGTGAGGGATTCTTATTGTCTCGACCCTGCCAGTCTGTGGGGCATAGTTATTTGCTGGATCTTCAGCATTGATGCGTACTTCGATTGCGTGGCCGTGAAATGTCACGTCCTCTTGAGTCACTGGTAGTGACCCTCCGGTCGCGGCCACTAGTTGCAGCTCTACGAGATCAAGTCCTGTGACCTGCTCAGTGACAGGGTGTTCAACTTGAAGGCGAGTGTTGACTTCGAGAAAGAAGTAATCGCCGTTATCGACGTCGACCACAAATTCGACGGTTCCGGCGTTGTCGTAGCCGATGGAACGTCCCAGGGCTAAGGCAGCTGATCGCAAACCGGCCTCTGTTTCTGGCCGCAGGTTCGGTGCGGGTGCCTCTTCGATCAGCTTCTGATAGCGCCGCTGAATTGAGCAATCCCTGGTGCCCAGCTCCAGCAGGGCGCCATTCTTGTCGCCCATGAGTTGAACCTCAACGTGGCGAGGTCGTTCTATGTAGCGCTCGACAATAATTGCGTCATCACCAAACGATCTCATCGCTTCTGTTCGGGCCTCGGTGAGAGACTCGCTGAAGTGCCCTGGTGAATGAACAATTCGAATTCCTTTACCGCCGCCGCCAGCAGATGCCTTTAAGAGAACGGGATAACCGATTTCGCTCGCAGCTTCGGCAAGTGTTCCGTCATCTTGCTGCGCTACGTCTGCGAATCCTGGAATCAGTGGAAGACCCGCTGATGCTGCGATGGACCGAGCGGCGATCTTTGAACCCATAGAAGAGATGACATCTGGATTCGGCCCGACCCAAATGATCCCGTTATCAATTACGGCCCGGGCGAAATCAGCGTTTTCGCTTAAAAAGCCGTATCCGGGGTGTACGGCGTCTACATCAAGTTGACGGCACTGCTCCAGGATCTTTTCCTGATTGAGATAGGAATCAGCCAGGTCCTGACCGCCGATGCACACACTTATGTCAGCTTCGTTGACGAATGCTGCATCATTGTCGGGTTCAGCAAAGATAGCGATCGTGGTCCAGTTCAGTCTTTTCGCGGTTCGAAATACACGCCGTGCAATTTCGCCCCTATTAGCCACCAAAAGTTTCATTGAGGTCTCATCCTCACATTCGGTAGACAAGGCCGCGGCCTCGTTCTGGTTCGTCGTCTCGAGCCGCTAAAGCTAGGCAAAGGCCAAGGGCGTCCCGGGTGTCTACGGGGTCGATTAAGCCATCGTCCCAGAGCCGGCTGGTCGCATAGTAGGGATCGCTTTGGGTCTCATACTGCTCTGCTATCTCAGCTCTCATGGCATCGATTTCGGCTTCGGTGGTGTGCTCTCCGCGTAGCCCAGCGAGCCGTATATCGACGAGTACCGTTTGAGCCGTTTCGGCCGACATAGTGGCTATTCGACTGTTGGGCCAAGCGAAGAGGAATCTAGGGTTAAACCCCCTGCCGCACATTCCGTAATTGCCGGCACCGTAACTGCCGCCAATTAAGACGGTGTAACGAGGAACAGTCGCGTTAGCAACAGCAGCTACCATCTTGGACCCATTTTTGGCGATCCCGCCGGCTTCTGCGTCAGAGCCAACCATATATCCAGTTGTGTTTTGGAGAAACAGGAGAGGTACGCGACGCTGCTCGCAGAGCTCAATGAAGTGAGTCGCTTTGAGGGCGCTTTCGCTAAATATGATGCCGTTGTTCGCAATGATCCCTACGAGGTGACCCCAAATTCGGGCGTATCCACAGGTGATGGTGTCGCCCCATTCGGGCTTAAATTCCGAGTACTCGGAGCCGTCCACCATGCGGGCAATGATTTCTCGTGCATCGAAGCCAATGCGATCATCAGCGCTCACTATGCCGTAAATCTCAGCTGGGTCATAGTGGGGAGGACGTGGCTCTTCCCAGTCCATCCAGTCCTGGCGGTTAGCCACGCTGCGTTGGTTTGTTGCCTCACAAAGCTCGCGGAGTTTGCCATACGCCTCGCGCTCATTGCTGGCTATGTAGTCGGAAACGCCAGATGTGTGGGTATGTACCACTGCGCCGCCCAATGCATCGGGCTCGATGATCTCTCCAAGCGCCGCCTTGACTATTGGTGGACCTCCCAAAAAAATGCGACCGATACCGTCGACCATAATGACTTCATCGCTCAGGGCAGGTACGTAGGCGCCGCCGGCGGTGCACCCGCCGAGGACTACAGACAGCTGGGGTAGGCCTTGGGCGGACAATCGTGCTTGGCGGTAGAAGCTCCCTCCAAATTGGTCTTTGTCGGGAAAAATATCGTCCTGGAGTGGTAGGAAAGCCCCACCTGAATCAACAAGGTAGATAACCCCGAGCCGGTTCTCTTCCGCTATCTGCTGTGCTCTCACATGCTTTTTTATGCTTACAGGTAGAAGAGACCCCCCTTTGACTGTGGCGTCGTTAGCGATGAAGACATAGGGCACGCCGTGCACTACACCGATTCCGGTAACGATTCCGGCGCCGGGGGCGGTGTTGTCGTATTGGTCCCAGCCGGCCAGTGTTGAAAACTCCAGAAACGGGGTTTGATGGTCGATCACCATATCGATGCGATCGCGGACCATGACCTTTCCGCGATCTAGATGACGCTGGATAGAGCGCTCGCGTCCATCTCCTCCCTCTATCGCAAATTGCAATCGCTCACGCAGCGTTGCTGTTAGTTGTAAATAAGCGCTTTGGTTGCTGAGGTACTGATCTGAATTAGTGTCAACGCGAGAAGAGAACCGGTTCATCTTGGTGTTACCCCATCCCATAGTTGTCTGGCTATAGCTTCAGCTAACTGGTCGACGCTCTGGTTGCCACTTGGGTCAAACCATTCGATGGTCTGGTTCATGGCTCCCATGAGGATCAAGCGGGTCATACTCACGCTGCTAGGCAGAGTGATCGCGCCGGAGTCGCTCAAGCTCTCAAGAAGTTCCGTCCATAATGTTTCGTAGCCGTCGCGGACCGGAACAATCCGTTTCCGCACTTCGGTTGGAGCATACGGAAAGGTAGTGACGTGAGCAGCAGTGTATGGTCCGTGCTCAAACAACGACCCTAAGTGGGCTCGAACGTGGGCTCGCAGACGAGAAAGAGCATCGCGTTCCTGGGTTTCTCGTTGCGTTTGATGGAAGGACTGGATCATGACGTCGATGCCTTGGATCAAGATGAGTTCGAGCATCTCTTCTTTAGAAGTGAAATGGTGGTAAATCGATCCAGCCTTCATTCCAGCGGCAGCAGCAATTTCACGCATCGTAGTTTCGGCGTATCCGGCAGTCAGAAACAGGTGCGCCCCTTCATCAAGTAGTCGCAGTTGCGCGGCAGTTCCCATAGGCAGCGGAGTGGGAAGATCAGAGCGAATATCAAGTGACCGGGCCATGGTTTCGTACCCTAACACTTGTTTGGTTCGCCAAACGCTCGTTAGGTCATCGGGGTTGTTCTGATGCCGTTCTCGCTAAAGAGCAATAGTGGGAGGTGCACCGTTTAAGGACTCGATTGCGAAACCTGCCGCAGTCTTGTACCTACTCATGTAGTCCTCGATTTCTGTTCGAGGAATGACATCTTCAATGCGTTCAAATACGCCGCCGCAGCGTTCTTCAACTAGACCTAAGATCCCAATAGGGCCTGCACCGCGATTTCGTAAGATTAGTTCGTTCATGTTTTTCAACGTTGCTGTCTCGTATGCAAGCAGAGCCGCCGGCTCGACGCCGTGGCGAAGAAATTCGGCGCCCAATAGGCGAGCGTCGACGATTGCCTGGCTAGCGCCATTAGAACCCACTGGATACATGACATGAGCTGCGTCGCCGATGAGGAGACAGCGTTGGTCGACCCAAGTTGGAAGTGGGTCTCGGTCAACCATCGGATACTCGTACACCGCTGAGGCGCCTTTGATGAGTTCTGGAACGTCGAGCCAATCGAACGACCAATCTGCAAATTCGTGGATGAATTTATCGATGGGAACTTCAGTGTTCCAGTCCCCGTCGCCCCAGGCTTGTGCTGTGTCGTAGGTCAGTTCTGCGATCCAATTGATTGTGGCTAAGCCGGTTTGTGGGTCGGGTTTACTTATCGGATAGCAAACGAAGCGTTGTTCTAGCTTGCCCACCAAGACAAATGAAGCGCCTGTGCGAATAGGTTTTGCTTGGCTGGTTCCCCTCCACATCACAGGCCCTCCCCAAATCGGAGGCCCTTCGTCCGGGTGCATTTGGGACCGGACGGCGCTGTGAAGACCATCGGCGCCGATAAGGACATTGCCTTGAACCTCTGTGGTTTCGTTCGACCGATTAACAAAGTAGGCGCTGATGGAATCGTCGTGTGATTGATATCTCGCGAGTCGGCTTCCGGTTATCACTGAGTTAGCACCGAGCCGGCGAACTACCTCTTGATATAGCAGCATTTGTAACTTTCCCCTGTGGATCGAATACTGGGGCCATTGGTATCCAGCATCCAATCCGCGAGGTTCAGCCCAAACATCGTTTCCGTTGCGACCGACGAGGGCCCATTCTTTAGCTTGAACTCCTATCTCATCGAGTGGCTCTCGCAGGCCCAGGTCGTAAAGTTCTCGCACCGCGTTTGGTTGCAAGTTAATTCCGACCCCTAACGGTTCTAATTGGGCAACGCTTTCGTGAACTATCACGGGAATGTCGAGCTGGTGACAAGTCAAAGCCATCGTCATTCCGGCTATCCCGCCGCCAGCCACAATTACAGTCATGGCAGAAGAATAGAGTCATAACGTGCAACACTCATCTCGTGTCTGTAGTTAATAATTCAAGAATTTCGGATATTGATTTAGCGCCCCAGGGTCACATGGCGATCGAGTGGGCCCGACGTCACTCGCCTCTCGTTGATGGATTCCTACGGGAGAGACTTAACGATGGCGCACTTGCAGGGCGACGGGTCGCTGTGGTCGTGCATCTAGAAGCTAAAACAGCATTTCTCGCAACTGTTCTTGCTGATGCTGGAGCTGAAGTCGTAGTGGCTGGGTCAAACCCACACTCAACGCGAGATGAGATTGCAGCCGCGTTGGTGGATCGAGGGATCGAGGTGCATTCGACCCGAAGTAGCGGTTACCCGGCCTGGGAAAAAGATTTGCTAGCGATCGCTGATACTGGCCCAGAATTCATTATCGACGACGGTGCCGAACTCACAATTCGCATGGCCAACCACCGCCCAGACCTGTTCGCTGAACTTCAAGGTGTAACCGAACAAACGACCACAGGTGTATCGCGGCTTGTTGAGTTAGCGAGACGGGGCAGATTGCCTTGCCCTGCCTTGGCCGCGAACGATGCGGCCTGTAAACATCTGTTCGACAATAAATACGGAACAGGCCAGAGCACTATCCAAGCGGTTCTCAACCTCACCAATATGTTGATGGCCGGCAAAGACGTAGGCATTCTTGGTTACGGTTGGGTCGGACGTGGAATCGCCGCCCATGTCCGAGCATTGGGCGGAACCGCATGGGTTGTCGAGGTGGATCCGGTCAAAGGTCTAGAAGCATTCATGGACGGTCATCAGGTGGGAGACCTTGAGACGGTCCTCCCGTTAGCTGATTTTGTGATTACTGCTACGGGTGGGCGTCGAGCTTTGTCCCGTCCAGACTTCGCCAGAATGAAGAGTGGGGTCATCCTGGCTAACGCAGGCCACCACGACCTCGAAATCGATGTAGAAGCCCTCGCTGATGAAGCAGTGGATTTTCGAGTATCGAGGCAAGGAATCGACGAATACCTGCTTGACGGCGACCACTCAGTCTTAGTGTTGGCCAACGGGGCGTTAGTGAATATTGCTGGAGGCCTCGGGCACCCGATTGAAATAATGGACCTCTCATTCGCTGTTCAGGGAGTGGGCTGCCACGAATTAGCCCGAGGCGCTGTGGATGAAGGAGTTCAGGTTATTGACCAGTCAATTGACGCGGAAATAGCGAGGGCGAAGTTGGCGTTCCACGGCATCTCCTTGGAAGATAGAGGAGCTCATCAAGAAGATACGATCGATGACCTACTAGGGCCGGAGGGCTGAGATGTCAACTCCCCATATAGACGCCGAGGTCGGGGACTTCGCAAAAGTCGTACTCATGCCAGGGGACCCGCGACGAGCGGCCTACATTGCCGACAACTATTTAGAGGACAGCCGGCTAATTACTGACGTCCGCAACGCGACCGGTTATACGGGTCGATATCAAGGAAACGAGATCTCGGTTATGCCTTCAGGTATGGGCATGCCGTCCGCAGCCATCTACATCACAGAGCTTTACCGCTCCTTTGAAGTGGAGGTCATCATTCGTATCGGTACAGCGGGAGGATTCGCGCCCCAGCTTGACCTCAGGGACATGGTTGTTGCTTCCGGTTGCATTACTAATAGTCGGATGCCTGAACTTCTGCTGGGTGGACCGGAATATGAGCTTGTGCCTACCGTCGCTCTTCTTAATGATGCGATGGCTCTAGGGGCTGAAAGCGGATTGAGCTTGCGTAGCGGCACTGTGTTCACTTCGGACATCTTTTACGAGCCTGATGAAGGTCTGAATGATCGGATGATCGCAGACGGGATCCTTTGCGTAGAAATGGAAACTGCCGCTCTATATGCGATAGCCCAGATCGAGAATAAACAGGCGTTGAGTTTGGTCACTATTTCAGACCATCTAACTACAGGAGCGCGCCTCAGCTCCGAAGACCGGCAAAGCACCCTGGACGAAATGATTAATTTCGCGCTACAAGTTGCGTCAGCGCAAGCAGAATCTACTGAGTGAACCAAGTTCGGTAGATGTCGACAGCTCGATTGAGCTGATCGATATCGACCCACTCAACTGCTTGATGGGCTTGATCAATTGAGCCCGGTCCAAAAACCACTAGTTGTTCGGCGACCTCAGTGTATTTCAGGGCGTTTGATCCGTACTCTGCGGTAGCTGGCGCTGTATCTGCTAGCTGAGCTAAGACAGTCACCAGGTCACAAGACGGGTCCTGAAAGAAGCCCGGACTGCCATCGCCATAGAGCAACTCGATCGTCGTTGACAGCGGAGCAGCGCTGTCTTCAATAAGCTTGCACAGCGCCGCTCGGACCTCGTCGATGTTCTCTTCGGGAGCAGTGCGGCGCCCGACATACAAGGTGCATGCGTCCGGAATTATGTTCCGAGCTAAACCGCCTGCCAGTTCTGTGACCGACACCGTGCCTTTACCCACCGGGGTGGCTGCCTCTAGCGCAGCTAGTCGTTCCTGTTCTTGGTCAATCGCTACCACGACTCGCGCGGCAGCGCTCAATGCGTTAGCTCCCAGATGTGGCTTCGATGAATGAGCTGCGTGGCCATGGACGGTTACATCGAGCCCAATCCCTCCCTTGTGGCCGTGGACCGGCGCACACATAGTGGGCTCAGCAACGACTATCTGTTCGACAGTTTGCCCTCGTTCGAGAAGCCAGTCTCGGTAACGAGCAGCCCCCAGGAGACCCCCGCCTTCCTCGGATACTGTCCCGACCAAGTTGATTGTTCGCGACGGTCTTTCGCCCAACGCTCGCATCTCTTCTAAAACTTGCAACACAACGGCAAGAGTGGGTTTGGTGTCAACTGACCCGCGTCCATATACCCGGCCGTCTTCGATTCGACCGTCAAACGGATCACCCTCCATGTGTTCCACTCCCACAGTGTCGAGGTGGACGTCGACCGTGACGGCTCGATCCGAAGTGCCCTCGAAACGTGCATATACGTTGCATCGGCCATCTTCCACTTCGTCTACCACGACGTCTGCCCCGAGTGCTTCAGTGTGATTAGCCAACCAGTCCGATAAAAGGCGCTCTCCATCATCACCAGATTTTGGTCCCGCCTGTAGCGGATTCACGCTCGGAATTTGTACTAGTTCGGCTACCCGTTCGGCTATTCCCACGTCAGTTACCTCTTCAGAAGGCAATACTAAACGCTCGGAGAACAAAGTTATGCAAGGCAATCGAGGTGTTATGCCCTACCGTTAATTCCCTATGTCGAAGGTTTTGATGTCGCTTCCCCAGGGAGAACGAGTTGGGATCGCTTTTTCGGGCGGTTTGGATACCTCAGCAGCGGTTGCTTGGATGAGAGAACACGGTGCTATTCCGTTTGCATACACCGCTGATCTAGGTCAATACGACGAGCCGGATCTTGAGGGTGTACCGGACCGGGCGTTGCAATACGGGGCAGAAAAAGCTCGAATCGTTGACTGTCGAACGGAGTTGGTCCGTGAGGGGTTGATGGCCTTGCAGTGCGGAGCATTCCATATTTCCACCGCAGGCAAGACCTACTTCAACACCACTCCTCTTGGCAGAGCGGTAACAGGCACAATGCTTGTCGCAGCGATGAAAGAGGACGGCGTCGATATCTGGGGTGATGGGTCCACCTATAAAGGAAATGACATTGAACGGTTTTACCGATACGGACTGATGGTAAATCCCGACCTAAGGATCTATAAGCCCTGGTTGGATCCGCAGTTTGTAGACGAACTCGGCGGGCGAACTGGCATGAGCGAGTTCTTGATCGCAAGAGACCTTCCTTATCGGGATTCTGTTGAGAAGGCCTACTCCACCGATGCCAATATTTGGGGCGCTACGCATGAAGCGAAGGCGCTCGAAGAGTTAAACCGCGGGATGGAAATTGTCGCTCCCATCATGGGGGTGGCTCATTGGGATAGCGATGTTGAGATAGTCGAAGAAGATGTCGCTTTAACGTTCGAGCAGGGTTGGCCCGTAGCAATTAACGGCGCCACCTTCCCGGACCAGGTCGCATTGGTAGAGGCAGCTAATGCGATCGGCGGCCGTCACGGTCTAGGTATGAGTGACCAGATCGAAAACAGGATTATCGAAGCTAAGTCGCGTGGTATTTATGAAGGACCAGCATTGGCTCTGCTGCATATCGGCTATGAGCGCCTCCTGACCGCCATTCACAATGAGAACACGATTGAGAATTACAGAACTATGGGCAGACGGCTAGGACGTCTTTTGTATGAAGGCCGTTGGTTCGATCCGCAAAGTCTGATGCTGAGAGAACCACTGTTGAGATGGGTTGGATCAGCGGTGTCGGGCACGGTCACTATTCGATTGAGGCGCGGCGACGATTATTCGATTATGGACACGGATGGCTCAAACCTTACGTATGAGCCGGACCGTCTGTCCATGGAGCGGGTTGAGGACCAAGCCTTCGGTCCACTCGACCGGATCGGTCAGCTCACCATGCGTAATCTCGATATCGATGACAGTCGCTCAAAACTAGATGTCTATCGGGATACTGGAACTCTCGACAGCGGCAATGTGCTCGGGTTGGATGCAGCAGATTGATTACAGAGCCGATGAGCGAACAGCGACACGTTGCTGAAGCCAATCGCCAACAAGGTTTAGAGACACGACTGTCAGGGTCAGGAATAGGCCCGGCCAGAAAATTGGCAAGATCGTCTGCCTGATGTCTCTACGACCTTCGTTGATCATGTTCCCCCAGGTCGGTTCGGGTATTTGAACGCTCAGACCTAAGTACGACAAGGTGCCTTCCACCACGATGACGTATCCCGCATTAATGAGGGCATACGCGAAAAGGGCGGGAAGAATGTTCGGGATAATCTCACGAAAAAGGATCGCCGTCCGCTTAGTGCCGATGGCTTCAGCGGCTTGGACAAATTCGCGTCCAGCTATTCCCAGGGTGCTTGCTCTCGCTATTCGGACATAGGTCGGGATTCCCAAAACTCCGAAGACAAGAGCGATCATGGTCAGATTGCGAACCTTGTATACAGCGACAAGCGCAAGTAGTAGGACTAACGGCGGAAAGGCGAGGATTACATCGAGGGCAGCCATAGTTACGGTTTCTGCTTTGCCGCGTGTATATCCAACGAACGCGCCGATGAAGCCTCCGAAGACGACTCCGAAAATAACTACTGTTCCGGCAACGATTAATGACACCCAGCCACCGTGTAAGAGACGAGCAAGATTGTCTCGCGAGAGCACGTCGGTACCCAATAAATGGGAGCTGGAGGGACCTTCAACGGGCAATGCTTCTCCGAATAGAAAGGGTTGATAAAAAGGGTCTTGTAGAGGTAGTGCTTGACCGAAAAGTCGGTCAAGGCGGCTGTAAATGGCGGCCGCCACAATAAAGATCAACCAGAGTAAGGCGACTTTGACCACGAGCGGCATCGCCGTAAATGCATTTCCGAACCTGCGAACCAGCCTGCGCATCATTGCCTGCGAATTCGTGGGTCAAGGATGGCGTATAAAAGATCGACGAGTGCGTTTACGACCACATACACAGTTGCAATGAAAAGAGTTATTCCTTGAATCATCATCACGTCGCGTTGATAAATGCCGCTAATAAGTCGAGTTCCGAGTCCTGGCAAAGCGAAAACAGTCTCGATGACTACGGTTCCACCGATTAGCCCACCTAGCTGGAGTGCGAAGACGGTGATAGCGGTAAGCGAACTTGGCCTAAGGGCGTGACGCATAAGGATGTAACGGTCGCGTAATCCCTTTGCCTTAGCTGAAAGGATGTAGTCCTCCTTTAATGTTCCTATCATGTCGGCCCTGATCAACCGGGCGTTGATAGCCAAAGGGGCCAGCGCTAATGATGCAGCCGGCAGTATCGCTGTTTGTAGGTTGGCGAGAAGGCCTTTGTCGGATATGCGATTCCATCCTGTCGAAGGCAGCCAATTGAATTTTAAAGTGAATAGCCAGATGAAAAAAATACCAGCCAAGAATCCAGGAATCGAAAGAGCGGCCGTCGTGAAGGCCGACATCGCGCGATCGAAGTAGCCGCCTTCTCTATATGCAGATAGAGCTCCGATTGGGATTGCTAGTAGCGCTGCTATGAGGGTCGCCAACAGCGCTAACTCCATCGTTACTGGAATGCGATCTTTGATTGCATCCGCCACCGGTTGGTCGGTGATGTAGGACTTCCCGAGGTCTCCTTGTAGGGCGTTGCCTACCCAACGGAAATAGCGGGTGAAGACCGGGTCGTCCAGTCGAAGTTCTTTGCGGATCCGTTCAATATTTTCTAAGTCGTCCAGCCCCCCTGGCGGCAAGATAGCCAGAATCGGATCCCCAGGCAGTTGTTCAACGAGCAGAAAAGTCAGTAGTGACACAGCGAACAGCGTGGCGATAAGCCTGACTGTTTTAGCTGCTAAGACTTTGCCGAACACGTGAATTCCTGCCTGGGGATCGCGATTAAGGGCCTATTGGTATCAGTTGGTCAAGAATGCTTGATTGAGCTGAGGTACGGACCAACCTTGTCCACCAAATGTTCCATCAGGAAGTACCCAACCATTGATTCCCTCGATCCCAGCTTCTAGTGCGAGCAATGTCGCAGTATGTCCTGAGTAGTAAACGGGGAGATCGGTGGCGAACTTCATCATCACCATTTCGTACAAGGCATAACGCTCCTCGAAGACGTCGGTGCCGATCGCTTTGACCAGTGCGCCGAATACCTCAATATCGAAATAGTTGAAGAAGTTAGTTGGGGTAAAGATTCCGTCAAGGCCGTAAGCAGCTGCTACTGCCAGAGTATGGGGAGCTAATTGCCGGTTAAGTTCAGTCGATGGGTCGAGGTTGTTTGACCAACGCCAGCAGTGAACACTATGCGATCCTTGGAAGTCTGGTGGCGCTCCAAGTGCGTAGTTGATGTGTGTTTGCTGGTCGTAGTTAGTCAAGGTCACGTCAACCATGCCAGTTGCAGTCCATAGTTGCTCTGAAACTTGTACAGCGGCAATCAGTGTTGGATCTGGAGGGCATGACAGCTCGACCTCGATCTTTTCCCCGACGGCTTTCCCGTCGGAACGCTCTGGGTCATCGATGTACTCCTTCAGCAGTGCCTGGCCAGCTTCATAATCGAACTTCGGCCATGCTGCAGCCACCTTTTCTGAGTACCACGGGCTGTCAGGGCTGAACCACTGTGTGCCTGGTAGGGAAATCCCGGTACCACCCAACGCCTCAATGGTCGCCTCCTGATTGTTCATCTGAGTCAGCGCCTTGCGGACTCGTACGTCGTCCAACGGAGGATTGTTCAGGTTGTACATGCCGCCACCGACGTTGTTTCCCTGGAATTCAAGGAGGACAATATCGGCGCCGTCTGCCTTAGCTGCGCGAGCGTCTCGGATCGTGCCTTGACGCAGGGTTTGCATCGCTTGAGTTGTGCCCGAAAGCAATGAATCTAAGCGGGTGCCTTCATCAGGAATTGGTCGGAAGTTGACCGAGTCAAGATATGGCAATTGGTTGCCGTCAGCGTCGGCCATCCAATAGTTGGGGTTGCGGACGACCACGGTCTCATTGTCGAGGTCGCGCTTCTCCATCATAAAAGCGCCGGTTCCAACTGGATTCATTGAATATCCATCGAAATCTGCGCTTGCTAGCTCGGGGTCGAAAACAGCTCCTAGCTGTGGTTGTACCAAGAACGAAGGAAAAGCGGAATGAGCGGAACCGAGCACGTACTTCACGGTTGTGTCGTCAACAGCGATTACCTCGGTGAGTGCTGCCGCCGTTACGACTCCGCCTGCTGCCGCACCAACCTGCTGTAGTGGGAACATGTCAACCAAGGTTTGAGCGGTGAATGGTTTTCCATTGTGGAAGGTCACCCCTTCTACAAGATTGAAAGTCCACTCGGTGAAGTCTTCATTGGCGGACCAATCAGTCGCTAGCCATGGGCCTACAGTCCCATCGGCTCGGATTTGAGTCACTGTATCGAAGAGCGCACCGATCATTGTCAGACAAGGCGATGAGCAGGAATCTTCCCATGGGCGAAGGCCAGTTGCTTCTGCTTCTAGGCCTATTGTCAAAGAGCCGCCGTAGCTGCTCTCTTCGACTACTTCCTCAACCTCTGTGTCGACATCACCCTCGGCTTCTGTGCCGGATTCGATGACTTCTTCTTCGGCTGATTCGGTTGCACTTTCTGAAGTGCTTGTGGAGTCAGATGACTCCGAGTCGCTGCCTCCACAGGCAGCCGCAATCAACGCAATCGCGAAAAACGATGCGATGATCTTTAACCATTTTGGTTTCATTTTGAACCCTCCCTGAGTTCTAATGGATCTGTTAAAGGCGGAAGGCGGACGCCCCGCCGCAAAACCCTTGTGGACAAGGGTGAAAAGTTTTCAGGCGCTCACCTCCGCCGGATCGGGCACGGAGACGAGTGGATGATGGCATGCGACGAAATGGTCCTCGGACACTTGGCGCATAATCGGTTCTTCTTTGGCGCACCGTTCGGACGCGTATTCACAGCGGGTTCTAAATCGACATCCGCTAGGTGGGTCGATAGGGGAGGGAACGTCGCCCTCCTCAACCATGGTGACGTCGATGTCGGCTTCCGGATCTGGCACAGGGCTAGAACTCAACAACAGTTTGGTATAAGGGTGAGCGGGCGTGACGTAGAGGGAATTAGATTCAGACACTTCGCACATCTTGCCTAAGTACATGACAGCAACGCGGTCAGAGACGTTCTTAACCACAGCGAGATCGTGTGCGATAAACACCAACGTCAATCCATAGTCTGCCTTGAGGTCCTCAAGCATATTCAGTATCTGTGCTTGCACAGATACGTCGAGTGCCGACACGGGTTCGTCGCAGATGATTACTTGTGGGCCGAGCACAAGGGCTCGAGCGATTGAGATTCGTTGGCACTGACCACCGGAGAACTCGTGAGGACGTTTGTCGCGTGCAATCTGCGGGTCAATACCGACAGCTTCGAGCATGGAGTTGACCAATTCGGCTTGTTCGGTCGCTTCACGGGGGCCCCATACACGCAGCGGTTCGGCTACGACGTCGCCGATCTTGCGTCGGGGGTTGAGGGAGGAAATGGGATCTTGGAAGATCATCTGGAGATCGGTTCGGGCTTGCCTGAGATCCTCCCCCACGAGATCTGTTAAGTCGTCACCAGCGAAACACACTGTGCCGGAGGTTGGGGGCGGCAGTTGGATGAGGGACTTGGCTGTCGTTGATTTACCGCAGCCAGACTCGCCTACGAGTCCGAGAGTTTCTCCTTTTTTCACGTCGAGACTTATGCCGCTTACGGCGTTGACCACTCGACCCTTGGAGAGTGGAAACTCAACAACTAAGTCTTCGGCTCTGATTAGGACATCCTCTGGTTTGCGAAGATGGGCCTTCCCGCTGCCAGCCATCACTTATCACCAGGCCCAACTGAAAGTGAGACTTCGTCAACTATTTGACCTTGCTCCACGGCGAGAGTTGATAAACGACCTGCAGCAAGGTTCTTATCCCAGGCTTCTTGATTTTCGGGGGTGCCGACGCGGTGCCAACAAGCGGTGTAGTGGCCTTGGGTCGTCTCCTCAAGTGGTGGCGCTTCTTCGAAGCAACGTTCCTGGGCGTACGGGCAGCGCGGACTAAAAGAGCACCCTTTGGTGATTCCGATGAGGGTGGGGGGACGACCAGCAATAGCAGCGAGGCGAGTGTGGCTAGGTTGATCTGTCTTTGGAATGGATCGAAGGAGAGCTTCGGTGTAGGGGTGTTCGGTTGACTTAAAAATTTCGGCAGTTTTCGCCTTCTCTACGATTTTGCCGGCGTACATCACCAAGATTTCATCGGTCCGACCGGCTACTACCCCGAGGTCGTGAGTAACTAACACCATTGCCATGGAGCGCTCTTGTTGCTGTATTCCCAGCAGATTCAAAATTTGGTGTTGGACGGTGACATCCAGTGCTGTAGTGGGCTCGTCGGCGAATAAGAGTTTGGGGCCGCACGCCAAGGCAATTGCTATGGATATTCGCTGGCGCATGCCACCAGATAGCTCGTGGGGGTATCGATCCACGGCAGTTTCGGCCTCAGGGATACGGACACTTCGGAGAAGTTCGACCGCCAGGTCTTTGCTTTCAGTTTTGGAAGCCCCTAAATGTTTACGCACGTGTTCGCTGACTTGCCTACCGACCTTCACTACAGGGTTAAGTGAGGTCATGGGATCCTGGAAGACCATGGCCATATCTTGACCCCATATTTTTGTCATCTCATCCATGGGGAGATCTAGAAGTTCCTTGTCTAGAAATCGAACGCTGCCCGAGGTTTGGACATTGCTTCCGAGATTCAAGCGCATGATGGTGCGAGAAAGGACTGTCTTTCCTGAACCGCTTTCGCCCACAATCCCCATAGTTCGGCCGGGCTCCAAAGAAAAGCTCACTTGGTCAACGGCGCGGAGGCGACCAGCGTCGATCGTGAAGTGAGTGCTTAGGTCCTCTACTTCTAGCAGCGCCTGGCCGCGCGAAGGAGTTTCCGATTCAGTCACTATTGCGCTGATCCCCTTCCTGCGCAGGGCCCCCGAAGGTCTCCCGCGTTAGGCAGCCTAACGTGCGTTCAGTGCCGAAAAACTAAGCTATCTGGCCTGGAAATAGCAAGAACTCAATGCGACAATCTCGCTACAAATTATTTTGGTCTTCGACCTCGGGCCGGCGTTAACTCAAAGCGCCTGCTTCAAAACCTCGACAGCTCAAGGCTGAACGCCGAACCCGTCAACTATTTGGTTGAAAGTTGAACTAGGCCTCATCGCTTCGGCTGCCAGTGCAGGGTCCGGGAAATAGTATCCACCGATGTCCATCGGCTTTCCTTGGCATTCAATAAGCTCCTGAAGAATCGTCTCTTCGGCGTCGCTTAGGGCATCTGCCAGCGGACCGAACAAATCTGCTAAATCAGGATCGTCGGTTTGCTCCGCCATTGCTTGAGCCCACCACATTGCTATATAGAAATGACTGCCTCGATTATCTAATTCGTTGACTCTTCGGCTGGGGGATTTACCTTCGTCTAGGAGTCTTCCAGTGGCGACATCGAGTGCGGCTCCCAATATGTTCGCAGTGGGGTTACTCGTTGCTTGAGCGAGATGTTCAAAGGACACCGCCAAAGCGAGGAATTCGCCCAGGCTGTCCCACCGCAGATGATTCTCCGCTTCGAATTGCTGCACGTGCTTTGGTGCCGAACCCCCTGCCCCAGTTTCAAATAGTCCACCGCCGTTCATCAAAGGAACGATTGAAAGCATCTTGGCTGAGGTCCCAACTTCGAGGATGGGGAATAGATCGGTGTTGTAGTCACGCAACACATTGCCTGTTACTGAGATGGTGTCTTCTCCGGCTCTGATCCGTTGAAGGGAAAGCTTGGTGGCATCAACGGGGGAGAGGATCTCTATCTCCAGTCCTTCTGTGTCATGATCAGCGAGGTAAGTGTTGACCTTTTCGATCAACTGAGCATCGTGTGAGCGCTGGGCATCTAGCCAGAACACGACAGTTGCTCCGGTAGCTCGACCGCGAGAGACAGCAAGCTTCACCCAATCTTTAATGGCAGCATCCTTGACTGTGCACATCCTCCAGATGTCACCTGTCTCAACCTGGTGTTGAAGTAGCACATCACCATTCGCGGCAATGACGGAGATGGTTCCGGGCTGATTGACTTCGTATGTTCTGTCGTGGCTGCCGTATTCCTCGGCCTTTTGTGCCATCAGGCCGACGTTGGGTACTGAGCCCATAGTGGTGGGGTCGTAAGCTCCGTGGGCAACGCAGTCGTCGATGACAGCCTGGTAGATGCCGGCGTAGCTGCTATCGGGTATGACTGCTTTCGTGTCTTGCATCTCACCGTCGGAGTTCCACATTTGCCCCGACGATCGAAGCATGGCTGGCATCGAGGCATCGACAATGATGTCGCTCGGGACGTGCAAATTAGTTATGCCACGGTCGGAATCCACCATGGCTAGCGACGGGCCGTTGGCGTATGCCTCTGAGATCGAGGCCTCAATTGTGGCCCGTTCGTCGGCGCTTAGAGATTCGAGCTTCTCGATGAGGTCGCCGAAACCGTTGTTTACGTTGACTCCGAGGGCTTCGAGCTTTTCTCCGTGCTTCTCAAACACCGTCGAGAAATAGGCACGAACGCAGTGTCCAAAGATTATCGGGTCCGAAACCTTCATCATGGTGGCCTTCAGATGCAAGGAAAACAGCACGCCTTGTGCTTTGCTGTCTTCAATTTGCTCCTTGAGAAATGCTTGTAGGTGGCGCACGGACATAAATGTGGCGTCAACAACTTCACCCGCCGATAGAGCGACTTCTTTAAGGGTGATGCGCTCTCCGTCTTCGGTCAAGTGCTCGATCTGAACTGTTGTCTCTGAGTCAACCGTGGTCGATAGCTCGTTCGAGCGAAAATCGTGTGTACCCATGGTCGCGACGTGAGTTTTCGAATTCGGCGACCAGGCACCCATGGAATGAGGGAACTTTTGAGCAAATGCTTTGACGGCCTTTGGCGCCCTGCGGTCAGAGTTTCCTTCGCGCAAAACCGGATTCACAGCGGAACCCTTGATGCGGTCATAGCGCCCCTGAATTTCCTGTTCTTCTGCTGTCGATGCCTCAGTGGGGTAGTTCGGCACTTTGAAACCAGCACTCTGGAGCTCGGCGATCGTTGCTTGGAGCTGAGGTATCGATGCCGAAATATTGGGCAGCTTGATGATGTTGGCGTCCGGCAAGAGGGTCATTTCGCCTAGCTCGGCGAGATGATCGGAGATTCTCTGATCGTCGTTGAGAAGCTCAGGGAAAGCTGCAATCACGCGGCCAGCCAAGGAAATGTCACGAGTTTCAACTGAAATTCCAGCAGCCTTTGCAAATGCTTGGATGATGGGCAGAAATGAATACGTAGCGAGAGCCGGTGCCTCGTCTGTGTGGGTGTAAACAATTTTGGACATGTCACTCCATTAAATGGATTGATGAACGGTCTAAAGGTACCGCTTAAACACCTGCTCTACCGAGTCATGATCGTCATCTAAGTGGCTATCGTTCCCGGGTACGCCCTTAGATAGGAAATGAGGCCACCACCAATGTCGACTATCTCATCCATAGCAGATATAGCGCGAGTGCATGCTGAAGCGCGACCTGACAAGGTTGCGATGATCTACCAAGGAGCCGAATGGACCTACGCGCAACTGGATTCAGAGTCAAACCGTGTTGCCAACGCCTTACTTGATGCGGGAGTCTCGCCACAAGATCGAGTAGCTCACTTGGACAAAAATGGACCTGAGTATTTCACCTATCTCATAGGGGCAAGCAAAATTAACGCGGTCAGCGTTTCGGTAAATTGGCGGCTGGCCGCCCCCGAGATGGAATACGTCCTCAACCACGCCGAGGCCAAGGTTCTGCTCATAGGCGAAGAGTTTCTTGGTCATCTCGAGCAGATGAGCCTAGAGACCATCAAGAAGGTTGTCGTTGTGGGAACAGGGGGAGAGCACCAGTCGTATTCCGATTGGCTGTCTGGTTGCGTTGAAGAAGATCCACAAATTCCCGTTGGATGGACTGACACTTGCTATCAGCTATACACGTCGGGCACTACTGGGCTACCAAAGGGAGTCGAGTTAACTAACCGTAATTTCTTTTCGTTTTTGCCAGTCGCTAGCGAAGAGTGGTCGTTTGACGCAGACAGCGTCAATCTCGTGGCAATGCCTCTCTTCCATATCGCCGGCAGCGGGTGGGGTGTCGTGGGCCTCTTTAACGGAGGAACCAATGTGCTGCTTCGAGAAGCAGACCTCGTTGAGCTCCTTCGTTTGGTTGAAACCTATTCAGTTACCAACGCTTTATTAGTACCTGCAATTCTGCAGTTCCTCCTTATTACACCAGAAGCCCAGGAAACCGATTTTTCGAGTCTCCGCACGATGATCTACGGTGCCTCTCCTATAACTGAAGAAGTTCTTGTGGGAAGCATGGAGCTGATGGGGTGCGATTTCGTCGGTGCATACGGTTTGACTGAAACCACAGGTGGCGGAACAATTTTGCGAGCTGAACATCATGACCCTGGAGGCCCTAACGCTCACCTCTTAAGGTCTGCTGGACAGCCTTGGGCTGATATCGAACTTCGCATAGTCGACCCTGAAACTTTTGAGGATTTAGGCGAAGGCGAGGTTGGAGAGATATGGCTCAAGTCCGCAGTCACATTGAAGGGATATTGGGGTGACCCTGAAGCCACGGCTGAGGTTTATCCGGAAGGGCGTGACGAGGATGGGGTCGGCTGGTTTCGGACTGGTGATGCCGGATACCTGTCAGAAGGATTTCTGTTTATTCACGATCGTGTCAAGGACATGATCATTTCCGGGGCCGAGAACATCTACCCGGCTGAAGTTGAGAATGCGTTGATGAGTCATCCGGAAGTCGCCGACGTTGCTGTTATCGGAGTCCCACATGAGAAGTGGGGTGAAACAGTGAAAGCGATCATTACCGCCACTCCCGACGGTGATCCAACCGAAGAGTCCTTAATCGAGTATTGCCGCGAGCGCCTCGCTCACTATAAGTGCCCGACGTCTGTTGACCGGATGGATATCATTCCGCGTAATCCGTCAGGAAAGATTCTTAAGACCGAATTACGGGCACCTTACTGGGAAGGTAAGGAGCGAGGGGTCAACTAGCGCTCGCTGAGCCGGCACTCTCGCCGGCGAGTCTGCCGAACACGGCGCCTGCCATTAGGCCGGTGCCGCCAGGGTAATTGCCATAAAAGAGGCCGCCGACCAGTTCGCCAGCGGCGTACAACCCGGGAATTTCTTCTAGCCCAGTATCTAAGACCTGGCCATTAGCATCGATTCTGAGACCACCGAAGGTAAACGTCAGCCCGCAGGTCACGTTGTACGCCTGGAATGGCGGCTCGTCGATGGTGTTAGCCCAGTTGGTTTTATTGACCGTGAGTCCTTTGGTTGATCGTCCATCTTTAACGTTCGGATCGAAGGGAATGGCTGTTTGCACTGCTGCGTTGTACTCGGCGATGGTGTTTAGTGCTGCCTCAGTGTCGACGCC
>CEPT01000057.1_pt1 | contig 53200 bp, 40 predicted proteins | sample 356221 | NCBI WGS metagenome assembly CEPT01 (sample SAMEA2620081, study PRJEB7988) | marine metagenome | isolation source: saline water (ENVO:00002010), including | reverse complement strand
GCTGTGGTGGAATGGTAGACACTGGAGACTTAAAATCTCCTGCCGGTAACGGCGTGAGGGTTCAACTCCCTCCAGCCACATTTTAGTTTTGTATATTTCTTCGTTTATTTTTGTGCTCTCTCACTGCCCGTTTGCCCGTGGGATGGTTCGTTTTGTGTTTAGATTAAAAATTTTACAAAAAAATTGAATTTCAAGATTTTTTTATTTTAAAAATAAGGTATGATAGGTACTGTGAGACATCAAAGCACGGAGACAATGATGAATTTCCTTTACGATATTGCGAATGTTGAAATTGGTCAACATTTTTATTGGACCCTTGGTGGTTTCCAAATGCACGGGCAAGTGCTCATTAACTCATGGATTGTTCTTGGAATTATTGTTGCCATTGCAGTAACAACAACTCGAGACTTAAAGCCAGTCCCAGAAGGTGGGCAAAACTTTGCTGAGTTTATTGTTGAGTACATTCGTGGAATTGCGAAAACACAGATTGGACATGATTATTTAGAATGGACTCCATACATTGGAACATTATTCTTATTTATTTTTGTGTCAAACTGGTCTGGAGCACTTATTCCATGGAAACTTATTGAGCTTCCGCATGGAGAACTTGGTGCACCAACAAATGATATTAACACAACAGTAGCTCTTGCGCTTCTTACGTCAATTACATATTTCTACGCAGGTCTTAAAAAGAAAGGTTTAGAATATTTTGGTAAGTATGTAGAACCAACACCTATCTTACTTCCGATTAACGTTTTAGAAGACTTTACAAAGCCATTATCATTAAGTTTCCGTCTTTTCGGAAACATTCTTGCTGATGAACTTGTAGTAGCTGTACTTGTATCATTAGTACCACTTGTAATCCCGATTCCTCTTATTTTCCTTGGACTCTTTACAAGTGGAATTCAAGCCCTCATTTTTGCAACGCTTGCTGGTGCATACATTGGGGAAGCACTTGAAGGTCACTAAATCTAATTTATTTACTTGCTCTTGTTTCTTAACTTGTTGTGAGTATCGTCCGTACTCTTTTCTCCTGAGCTTATTAGGAGAAAAGTAGTGTGGGTAATTCTAAAATTAATTAAACAAAACTTTTTTTGTACTTTTCCTGACCTTATATTTTTTTCTTTGTTTTTTGAAAGTTTAGGTTTTAAAAAAGGCTAAAACCTGTTAATCTTGCAATGCATAAGCAATTTAGAAAAAGGAAACATATAATGAACCCATTAATTTGTGCTGCATCTGTTGTTGGAGCTGGTTTAGCAATTGGACTTGGTGCGATTGGTCCTGGTATTGGTCAAGGTACTGCAGCTGGACAAGCTGTAGAAGGTATTGCTCGTCAGCCAGAAGCTGAAGGAAAAATCCGTGGTACTCTTCTTTTATCATTAGCATTCATGGAAGCATTAACAATTTACGGTCTCGTAGTTGCGCTTGCATTAATGTTCGCAAACCCATTCGTTTCATAAGCGTATCCAAATACGGTTGAGATGATATGTTTTCAGAGTGGCAGTGGCACGTTTCTCTTGTCCTGCCATGAAAACACGGTTTCCAGTCCGTCCTACTGGTTTGATCGACGTTTTGTTCCGTAGATCTCTCTTAAATTGTCTTTACAGTTTTGGCTGAAGAAGACATCTACAAATTCCAACCATCTGGAGGTTTTGAATGGTATTACTTGCAGAAGGATTCGGATTCAATACAAATATTCTTGAAACGAACGTACTTAACCTTGCGGTTGTTGTTCCTGCAGTTTTTGTACTCGGGAAAGATACGTTAAAATCAATTTTAGAGACACGCCGCGAAAAAATTCTCGCGAGTCTCCGTAGTGCAGATGATCGATTTAAAGCGGCTCAATTAGAACTTGATGCTGCAAAATCAGAACTTGCCCTTGCGAAAGATAAAGTTGCTGAAATTCAAGCTGAAGGCCGTCAAACAATTAGTGCGCTTAAACTTGAAGAAGAAAAGCGCTTTGCGGAAGTTTCAGTACGTTTCTCTTCACTTAAAGAAGAGACAATTCGTCTTGAAGAAGAAAAAGTTATTGCCGAGTTCCGTCAACAACTCATTAAAGTTGCGTTTGAAAAAGCACTCACTGGTATTAAATCACGTATGAGTCCTTCACTTCACCGCAAATATATTGATGCAAAAATTGCTCTTATGAGCAGCCGTCTTTAATTGGACCTACCACGGTTGTTTCTTTATTGATTCACCGGTTTGGTCCACAAGGACACTAATCAAACAATTTTGATTATTTAGAGATTCAAGCACCCAGTTTCTGTGTTGTTTTTTGATTCTCTCCCAATAGAAATGGGACGGTGTGCCACACTTGGCCACCACTAATCCGTGAAAAGTTAATCCCAAAGATTGAATCGAACCGAGGATCACATGGTAAAAATTCGCCCCGATGAAATTAGTAGCGTTATTCGCCAACAAATTGAACAGTACACTCAAGAAGCACAAGTTGTAAATGTTGGAACTGTGCTTTCTGTTGGAGATGGTATTGCTCGTATCTATGGATTAGAGAAAGCAATGGCTGGAGAACTCCTTGAGTTCCAAGATGGAACAATTGGTGTAGCTCTTAACCTTGAGTCAGACAACGTTGGTGCTGTATTAATGGGTGACGGTCTTGCTGTGCAAGAAGGTGACTCAGTAAAAGCAACTGGAAAGATTGCACAGGTACCAGTTGGTGAAGGTTTCTTAGGACGTGTAGTTGATGGTTTAGCTCGTCCAATTGATGGAAAAGGTGATATTAAAGCAGATGGGACTCGTCTTATTGAATCACCAGCACCAGGTATTATTGCACGTCGTTCAGTATATGAACCACTTCAAACAGGACTTGTATCAATTGATGCAATGATTCCAATTGGACGTGGGCAGCGTGAGTTAATTATTGGTGACCGTCAAACTGGAAAAACTGCTGTAGCAACAGATACAATTATTAACCAAAAAGGTGGTGACTGTATTTGTGTATACGTAGCAATTGGACAGAAAGCTTCAACAGTAGCACAAATTGTAACTACACTTACAGAAGCTGATGCAATGTCATACACAATTGTTGTAGCTGAGAATGCAAACGCACCAGCAACACTTCAATACCTTGCGCCATATACTGGGGCATCTTTAGCAGAGTATTTCATGTACACTGGTCGTGCGACACTCATTATTTACGATGACCTTTCGAAGCAAGCGCAAGCTTACCGTCAAATGTCACTCCTCCTTAAGCGTCCTCCAGGACGTGAGGCGTACCCTGGAGACATTTTCTACCTTCACTCACGTTTACTTGAGCGTGCAGCGAAGCTTAACGATGCTCTTGGTGAGGGAAGTATGACAGCTTTACCAATTATTGAAACACAAGGTGGGGACGTTTCAGCATACATTCCAACGAACGTAATTTCAATTACTGATGGACAGGTGTTCCTTTCAGCTGACCTTTTCAACGCAGGTATTCGTCCAGCAATTAACGTTGGTATTTCGGTATCACGTGTAGGGTCTGCAGCACAAATTAAGGCAATGAAGCAAGTAGCAGGTACACTTAAGCTTGAACTTGCACAGTTTGCTGAGCTTGAGGCATTCTCACAGTTCGCATCTGACCTTGACCAAGCAACACAGAACCAACTTGCTCGTGGAGTACGTTTACGTGAACTTCTTAAGCAATCACAATCAGCACCACTTTCTGTAGATATGCAAGTTGCAACAATCTACACTGGGGTACAAGGTTACTTAGATGATGTTGCCGTTGAAGATGTACGTAAGTTCCTTGAAGGACTTCGTGACTACATCAAGTCAAACAAGCAAAACTTTGTAAACGATGTAACAAGTGCTAAGAAGATGTCTCCAGAATCTGAAGAGATCTTAAAGGCAGCTATTACTGAGTACAAAGCAGTTTTTGCAGCGTCATAAGTTAAATTTTAGTTTTTAACTTGTCCCTAGAGTGCATGCACTCTAGGGATCCAATCTAAATTTATAAAAAATAATGAATAAAGTGTTGTGTCTGGCGAATTTGTTATCTCTTTTGTTTTTGGTATAGTTTTCATACCATACTTACAAAATAACCATTATTTATCGGTTCACTTAAATTCGTTTAAGTATAAAACGTTCGTAGGCATCCATAGTACTTTTGAAGAATTGTTTTAGTTTCTAAAACGTTACTTTTTTATGTAGTATGATAATCGTTATTTCTTCAGCTACAATTTTGTGGTACCTAATTAAAAATTAGGTTGAAGAGTATAAGTAATGAAATACAGAGGAAAAATTGATGACAATTAGCCCACCAGAACGCGAGGTTAAAGCAGTCAAGATTGTTGTGGACCGTGATCCAGTTCCAACTTCATTTGAGAAATGGGGTAAACCGGGACACTTCTCACGTACCCTTGCAAAGGGTCCTGCAACAACAAAATGGGTATGGGATCTCCATGCCGATGCACACGACTTTGATAGCCACACAACAGACCTTGAAGACATTTCGCGTAAAGTCTTCAGTGCACACTTTGGTCAACTTGGAGTAATCTTCATTTGGTTAAGTGGAATGTATTTCCATGGTGCACGTTTTTCTAACTACGAAGCGTGGTTAAGTGATCCAACACACATTAAGCCAAGTGCACAAGTTGTTTGGCCAATTGTTGGACAAGAAATTTTAAATGGTGACGTAGGAGGAGGATTCCAAGGAATTCAAATCACGTCAGGATTCTTCCAGCTTTGGCGTGGAAGTGGTATTACGAGTGAACTCCAACTTTATAGTACAGCTATCGGTGCATTAATTTGTGCTGGTCTTATGTTCTTTGCAGGTTGGTGGCACTACCACAAAGCAGCACCAAAGCTTGAATGGTTCCAAAATGTTGAATCAATGATGAACCACCACCTTGCAGGTCTTCTTGGACTTGGAAGTCTTTCATGGGCCGCTCACCAGATTCACATTGCTTTACCGATTAACACGCTTCTTGATGCTGGTGTTGATCCAAAGGAAATCCCACTTCCACATGAGTTTATGCTTAACCGTGAACTTATGGCACAACTTTATCCAAGTTTTGCAAAAGGTCTTGCACCATTCTGGTCATTTAACTGGTCAGAGTACTCAGATTTCCTTACATTCCGTGGTGGTCTTAACCCGGTAACAGGTGGTCTTTGGCTCTCTGATACAGCGCACCACCACCTTGCAATTGGTGTACTTTTCATCATCGCTGGACACATGTACCGCACAAACTGGGGTATTGGACACAGCATGAAGGAAATTCTTGAAGCACACAAAGGGCCATTCACTGGTGAAGGGCACAAAGGGCTTTATGAAATTTTAACAACATCGTGGCACGCACAGCTTGCTATTAACTTAGCACTTTTTGGGTCACTTTCAATTGTTGTTTCACATCACATGTATGCAATGCCACCATACCCGTACTTAGCAACGGATTATGGAACTCAGCTTTCACTCTTCACACACCACATGTGGATTGGAGCTTTTTGTATTTGTGGAGCAGCTGCGCACGCAGCGATCTTCATGGTTCGTGACTACGACCCAACAAATAACTATAACAACCTCCTTGACCGTGTGCTTCGTCACCGTGATGCAATGATTTCTCACTTAAATTGGGTATGTATTTTCCTTGGTTTCCACAGTTTTGGACTTTACATTCACAATGATACGATGAGTGCACTTGGTCGTCCGCAGGATATGTTCTCGGACACTGCAATTCAACTTCAACCAGTATTTGCACAATGGATTCAAAACACGCACGATCTTGCGCCAACACTTACAGCCCCAACAGCTGGAGCTAGTACAAGTGCAAGTTGGGGTGGAGACATTGTTGCTGTAGGTGGTAAGATTGCAATGATGCCGATTTCTCTTGGAACAGCGGATTTCATGGTACACCACGTACACGCATTCACAATTCACGTAACTACTCTTATTCTCCTTAAGGGAGTTCTTTTTGCACGTAGTTCACGTCTTATCCCAGATAAGGCAAACCTTGGATTCCGTTTCCCTTGTGATGGACCAGGTCGTGGAGGAACATGTCAAGTATCAGCTTGGGACCACGTTTTCCTTGGTCTTTTCTGGATGTACAACTCAATTTCTGTAACAATTTTCCACTTTAGCTGGAAGATGCAATCAGACGTTTGGGGAAGTGTAACAGAGAATGGTGTATCCCACATTACTGGTGGTAACTTTGCACAAAGTGCAAACACTATTAACGGTTGGCTTCGTGATTTCCTTTGGGCACAATCATCGCAAGTAATTCAATCTTATGGATCAGCGCTTTCTGCGTACGGTCTTATTTTCTTAGGCGCACACTTTATTTGGGCGTTTAGTCTTATGTTCTTATTCTCTGGTCGTGGATACTGGCAAGAACTTATTGAATCAATTGTATGGGCACACAACAAACTTAAAGTGGCTCCTGCGATTCAACCACGCGCATTAAGTATTACTCAAGGACGTGCTGTTGGAGTTGCGCACTACCTTTTAGGTGGAATTGCAACGACATGGTCATTCTTCTTAGCGCGTATTATTGCAGTAGGATAACCGCGGAGGAAAAAACACATGGCAACAAAATTCCCTAAATTTAGTCAGTCTCTTGCGCAAGATCCAACAACTCGCCGTCTTTGGTTCGGAATTGCGACTGCGCATGATTTCGAAGTTCATGATGGTATGACAGAAGAAAAACTTTACCAAAAGATTTTCGCGTCACACTTTGGACAACTTGCAATTATCTTTTTATGGACGTCTGGAAACCTTTTCCACGTAGCATGGCAAGGTAACTTTGAACAGTGGGGTGAAGATCCTCTTCACATCCGCCCAATTGCCCACACAATTTGGGATCCACACTTTGGACAACCTGCTGTTGAAGCATTTACACGTGGAGGGGCGTCGGCTCCTGTAAACATCGCATATTCAGGGGTGTACCAATGGTGGTACACAATTGGTATGCGTACGAACAACGATCTTTACAACGGATCACTTTTCTTACTTTTTGTGGCGGGGCTTTTCCTTTTTGCAGGTTGGCTCCACCTTCAACCAACATTTGCACCAGCACTTTCATGGTTTAAAAATGCTGAGTCACGTTTAAACCACCACCTTTCTGGGCTTTTAGGTACAAGTTCACTTGCATGGACAGGACACCTTGTACACGTAGCTATTCCAGAATCACGTGGTGTACATGTACGTTGGGATAATTTCTTAACAACATTACCGCACCCAGCAGGACTTGCCCCATTCTTTACAGGACAATGGGCAGTTTATGCACAGAACCCAGATACAGCAAGCCACATCTTCGGAACATCTGAAGGAGCTGGTACAGCTATTCTTACGTTCTTAGGTGGATTCCACCCACAAACAGAAAGTCTTTGGCTTACTGATATGGCGCACCACCACCTTGCGATTGCTGTTGTATTTATTCTTGCTGGTCACCAATACCGTACAAACTTCGGAATTGGACACAGCATGAAGGAAATTCTTGAAGCACACACACCACCAGCAGGTGGTCTTGGAGCGGGACACAAAGGTCTTTATGACACACTTAACAACTCACTCCACTTCCAACTTGGTCTTGCACTTGCATCTGTAGGTGTAGTAACATCCCTTACTGCACAGCACATGTATTCGCTTCCACCGTATGCATTTCTTGCACAAGATTTTACTACAGTAGCAGCGCTTTATTCGCACCACCAATATATTGCTGGATTTATTATGTGTGGAGCATTTGCACACGGTGCTATTTTCTTTATCCGTGATTACGATCCGGAAGCAAATGAAGGAAACGTACTTGCACGTATGCTTGAGCACAAGGAAGCAATTATTTCACACTTAAGTTGGGCATCACTTTTCCTTGGTTTCCACACACTTGGTCTTTATGTACACAATGACGTAATGCAAGCGTTTGGAACACCTGAAAAGCAAATCCTTATTGAGCCAGTTTTTGCACAATGGATTCAAGCAGCACAAGGAAAGTCACTCTATGGGTTTGACGTTCTTCTTTCAGCTGATGGGAACCCTGCAAATGCAGCAAGCCAATCTATTTGGCTTCCAGGATGGCTTGAAGCGATTAACAGCTCAACAAACTCACTTTTCCTTCCAATTGGCCCTGGTGACTTCCTTGTACACCATGCTATTGCTCTTGGACTTCACGTAACAACACTTATTCTTGTGAAGGGTGCTCTTGATGCACGTGGTTCGAAACTTATGCCAGATAAGAAAGATTTTGGTTACAGTTTCCCTTGTGATGGACCAGGACGTGGAGGAACGTGTGACATCTCTGCATGGGATGCATTCTACCTTGCGGTTTTCTGGGAACTTAATACAGTTTCTTGGACTGTGTTCTACTTCCACTGGAAGCACCTTGCACTTTGGCAAGGAAACTCAGCACAGTTTAACGAATCATCTACATACATTATGGGATGGCTTCGTGATTACCTTTGGCTTAACTCATCACAGCTTATTAACGGTTATAACCCATTTGGTATGAACAGCCTTTCAGTTTGGGCATGGATGTTCCTTTTTGGACACCTTATCTATGCTACTGGATTCATGTTCCTTATTTCATGGCGTGGATACTGGCAAGAGCTTATTGAGACACTTGTATGGGCACATGAGCGTACACCACTTGCAAACTTTGTGAAGTGGAATGATAAACCAGTTGCTCTTTCAATTGTACAAGCACGTCTTGTTGGACTTACACACTTCGCAGTTGGGTTTGTTTTAACATACGCTGCCTTTGTTATTGCATCAACATCTGGAAAGTTCGGATAAATTGCTGTACTTGTGGGGTAAGGTTTTGTAGACTTTTCCCGATTGAATAACACTTTCTTCTTTGGCACTTTTGGGTGCCAAAGAAGTTTCATATTAAAAATAAGTAACAATACTATCAAGCTTTTTCTTTTTCTGCATCGCGTTGGCTAGATTTCTCTTTTTTCATGATGTAAACTGGACTTACAAGTTTGGATTGTATTTGGCACATTTATTCATTTTTTATTAGATTATGCAAACGTTAGTAGTCTATTTTTTGTCAATTTTTAAGGTGATTACAGATTTTTGTACAAAAGGGTACAATGTTGCTGGTGTACTTCTTTTGTTGAGTTTATTATCATTGGTGCTTATGGCGCCGTCTCAAGGGAAACGTAATGATCGTTTTGTTCGTTTTTTATATAAGCGTTTTTCACTTTTTTCTTCTTATGGGCAAGCATTATTTGCAGTTAAATTAGGCTCATGGGTGTTTATGGTTGCGCTTCTTTTTTTTGACTGGGGTTCCCCACCAAAATTTTGGTTTTTTGCCCTCACATTTTTCGTCACTACTTTACGTTTTATTGTATTGATTACTTATATTTAATTTGTAGTATATTTATATGTATATCGTGTCTAAAGGCCCTTCAAATAGATTAAAGGGCCTTTTTTTTTCATTTTCTCACGTTTATTTCTGTTGCCCTAAAGTTTAGTGGGTAAAGAGAGTTTAGTGATACTAATAATAAAATTTTAGAAGTTCATTTCTGCAAGTTGTACTTTCTCGAATTGCTTTTTCTTAAGAACAAGGAATACTTGTGCAATAAGAATAAATCCTAAGAAAATAATAAGTCCTTGAAGACGGGCTGGGTTTTGGAGAACAATTTCTGTTTCCCCTTGTCCAAATCCACCAACGTTCGGGTTGTTTGTTACTGGTTGATCAAGTGTTACTTTTTGTCCAACAGATACAATTACTTCTGGTCCTGTTGGGATTGCTTGTGTTACTGATCCACCTTCTGTTTTATCAATAACAAGGTCTACACCTTTTTCTGTTGGGTTAACTGCACTTACTGTTCCTGCTGCTACCGCGTTGTATACTGTGTTGTTACTCTTTGTTCCATCAGGGTAGATCTGCCCACGTCCACGGTTTCCACCAAGATAAATTGGGTATGTAAGGAAGTTTACATCTTTATCTTTTGCTGGATCTGGTGAAAGAATTGGGAATGTCATTTCACTGTACTTTTTCCCCGGGACTGGTCCAACAATAACAATGTTCTTTTTGTCATCACTATATGGTTGGAAGTAGAGTTTACCAACTTTTTCTTTTGTCTCTGCAGACATACGCTCCGGTGGTGCTACCTGGAATCCTTCTGGAAGGATAAGAACAGCTCCAACATTAAGTCCACCTTTTTTCCCGTTACCGAGAACTTGTTTTACTTGTTGGTCATATGGAATTTTTACCACAGCTTCAAACACAGAATCTGGAAGTACTGCTTGTGGTACTTCAATATCAACTGGTTTTTGAGCAAGGTGACAGTTTGCACAGACAATACGTCCTGTTGCTTCACGTGGGTTTTCGTACCCTTGTTGTGCATACATTGGGTATGCAAAAGCTTGGTTTGCGCTTCCCATCATAAGAGCTGCAGCAAGACCACTAACTAAGAAATTTTTCTTCATGGAATTAAATTAAATAAATGAAAATATGGAATAGAGGTAGGTACAAAAGTTTATATGCACACTATGCTTTATCACACTTTTCTAAGTTTGAAATTTCCTTTAAATTGGGGCAGAAGGACTCGAACCTCCGAATAACTGAACCAAAACCAGCCGCCTTACCACTTGGCTATGCCCCAGACTTCATGTCAATTATGGTTTTTTTTCGAGCAAAAGTCAATGGCTATCCATAGTTTGAACAGCCAAAGAGGACCATTTACCAACTTGCTTTACGTACTCCTGGGAGGAGACATTGGTGTGCCATTTCGCGTAATACATGACGTGAAAGACCAAAATCACGATAGAATCCTTTTGGTCGACCAGTCTTTGCACAACGGTTATGTAATCGAACCGGTGAACTATTACGAGGTAAGCCTTGGAATTGGCGGTGGATAAGTACAACTTCACGAATGGATGTTGCTTCACGAAGTTCTTGTTTAAATTGTGAACGTTTCGCTGCATATTTTTGCACAAGTTTTTGACGTTTTGTCTGACGTGCAATCATTGATTTTTTTGCCATGTATAAAAAAATTAGATGGTTAATATTGGTTTAGCCTCACTGTACCATATTTATTTACGTTCGTCATGTCTTTTCCATAGATTTTTTTAACTCCCCAGACAGGATTTGAACCTGTGACCAATCGGTTAACAGCCGATTGCTCTACCACTGAGCTACTGAGGATTATGTTTAAGAAGTTGAAACTCCCAGATTTATTCTAGAGTGTAACAGATAGATGTATCTGAGTCTACTCTCCCTTTATTTTTTTCTTATAAGCTTCTTGAATCTTGCCCATTTATTCTTTATACTCCAGTAGCGCCTCCTTAGCTCAGCGGCTAGAGCATCGTATTTGTAATGCGAGGGTCGTCGGTTCAATTCCGACAGGAGGCTTAAAATCACAATTTGTGTCTGCAGTTTTTTAGTGACTTCCGCTCGGAGAGGATTCGAACCTCTACCCGACATCTTAGAAGGATGCTGCCCTATCCATTAGACTACCGAGCGTTCTAATAATAAGTAAAAAATACAGGATTATTTCCTACCAGTCGTTTTTATTTTTAGATTAAAGGGCGATATATTTATTCTTTCTGCTTGCGCCTTGATTACAGAATCGAAGACGCACTCAAAATAGCAATAAAATATGCCAATACAGAGTTCGTCGGAAAGCTTATTAAAGGTTTAATTGATCTCCACGACGGTACTGTAAGTATGCTGTTACAAATAAACCAGAAAGTGTCACAGGAATTAACCCAAGAACAATTCCAGAAAGAAGTGCTTCTACCATTGTGAATTTCCTCGTTTTCTATAAATCTGAAATGAGAGGCTTGGGGAGGTTAATCCCCCCCCAAGCATTCGGTCGAATTTTTTTACTCAATAAAGCGTTTCAGCAAAATGGAGTAAAGAGCTACGATGAATTAGAGAGTATCTACAGTATCGAATTCGAACTTAATCTCTTTCCATACTTCACAAGCTGCAGCGAGCTCAGGGCTCCACTTACAAGCTGCACGGATTACATCTCCACCTTCACGAGCAAGGTCACGTCCTTCGTTACGAGCCTGAGTACAAGCCTCAAGAGCTACACGGTTAGCAGACGCACCTGGAGCGTTACCCCATGGGTGTCCAAGAGTACCACCACCGAATTGTAAACATGCATCGTCACCGAAGATCTCTACAAGAGCTGGCATGTGCCATACGTGAATACCACCAGAAGCTACTGGCATTACACCTGGAAGAGAAGCCCAGTCCTGAGTGAAGAATACTCCACGGTCACGGTCCTTCTCAATGTATGGATCACGCATAATGTCTACGAAACCAAGTGTTACGTTACGCTCACCCTCAAGCTTACCTACTACAGTTCCTGAGTGAAGGTGGTCACCACCTGAAAGACGGAGAGACTTAGCAAGTACACGGAAGTGGATACCGTGGTTCTTCTGACGGTCAATTACAGCGTGCATTGCACGGTGAATGTGAAGAAGAAGACCGTTTGCACGAGAGTAGCTTGCAAGAGTTGTGTTAGCTGTCCATCCACCAGTAAGGTAGTCGTGCATGATAATTGGCATACCGAGTTCCTTAGCACATTGTGCACGTGCGATCATCTGGTCACAGTTTCCAGCTGTAGCGTTAAGGTAGTGTCCTTTAATTTCCCCAGTCTCAGCTTGAGACTTGTAGATAGCCTCAGCTACGAAAAGGAAACGGTCACGCCAACGCATGAATGGCTGTGAGTTTACGTTCTCGTCATCCTTAGTGAAGTCAAGTCCACCACGAAGACACTCGTAACAAGCACGACCGTAGTTCTTAGCAGAAAGTCCAAGCTTCGGCTTAAGAGTACATCCAAGTAAGTTACGTCCGTATTTGTTTAACTTATCACGCTCAACCTGAATTCCGTGAGGAGCTCCTTCGAAAGTCTTACAGTATGCTACAGGAATACGTAAATCTTCTAAACGAAGTGCACGAAGAGCCTTGAATCCGAATACGTTACCAACGATTGATGTGAAAAGGTTAGTTACTGATCCTTCCTCGAAAAGGTCGATTGGGTAAGCAACGTAAGCGATGTACTGGTTATCTTCTCCTGGAACAGGCTCAAGGTCGTAACAACGTCCCTTGTACTTGTCAAGTTGAGTAAGTCCGTCAGTCCATACAGTAGTCCAAGTACCAGTAGATGACTCAGCTGCTACAGCTGCTCCACACTCTTCTGGTGGTACACCTGGCTGTGGTGTCATACGGAATGCTGCAAGAATATCAGTCTCGCTTACTTCGTAATCAGGAGTGTAGTACGTTAAACGGTAGTCTTTTACACCGGCCTGGAATCCAGTACCTGTTTTAGTTTCAGTTTGTGGTGACATAATCTTTAGTTAAGTTAACAATTTGGTCCATAATGGCTAATTCGACTTGGCGAATTTGTACCGAACAACGTTTGATACAAAAGTTGTCTCGAAAGACATTTTTACCAATTGTACACGGCTTCGACCAATGTGACAAGTCATTTTTTTTGCCAGGAACCAGATTTGAACTGGTGACACAAGGATTTTCAGTCCTCTGCTCTACCGACTGAGCTATCCCGGCGAAGGATCTGTTTCATACCGTACCGAATAAGTCGGTTATTTGTCAAGGTTCCCAGTTGGAAACTTGAAAAACATTCGTATTTTGTTTTTTTATAACAGAGAACTTTTTGCCCACATGTAAGCTGTGGGCAAAAAGTTACCAGATTAATTGATTTACAACAAGGATTATAAATCTAGTTCCACATTACATAAATGGGAAACTAAGTGCATCTGGGAAAAAACGGTTTAATTCAATCAAAAGTCCTGCAAGGAAGCTAAACCAAATGGCTGCAAGTACAGGTGCTGTTGAAAGATAAATTGTAAAATCTTTCATGTTACTTTCTCCAAATACTAGTAGTAATTGCGACCTATAAAATCTACAGAAGAATTATAGGAATAGTGTGTGTTCTATGAGAACACAAGATTGAATATTTGTTATTCGAAATCTTTTGAGTTTGGGTTACGCCCTGGGTCATTTGAAAGGAACCCAAAGATAAAAAGTGACACAAAGAAACTAACAACAGTATATACAAGAATTTTTAATGTAAGCATAATATCCCTCTTTCAAATTAACGGAAACTTACAGAAGCTTGCCAAACAAAAGCAAGAAGTAAGAAAAGAACTGGAATAATTGGAAGTACGTCTACAAGCGGGTCAAATGGAGCGTACGCTTCTGGTAATCGTCCAAGAACAAAAATTTGAGTCATGAGGAATTCTCCAATCAAATTAATTAAGGAATGAACTAGCATTCTTAGTATATCGTATTGTTTCAAACAAATCAAAAATCCACACAAATTGATTTAAAATAGTTTTTTTCTATTATTTTCAGGAGGGGCGTCGCCCCTCCTTCAAGCTTTAGCGTTCAGTTAAATCTGTATTAACTCATAAATACTGGTGGGCCACCAGCAGAGTTTTCCCACATTTTAAATGCAGCAATACGGGCTGTTTCACGGTCAAACTTTAATTGATTTTCAATATAAATTTTACGTGATTCAGCTTTTTCCATACCTGATTTTGCTTCGCTCACAAGTTTTTCTGCTTCATCAAGTTTAATTTCTGAAGCTTCTTCGATATCTCGGCAAAGGATATTAATACGGTTTTCTTTGATTACTCCGAATCCACCAAGAAGTGCAAGAAATTTCCATTCTGTGCCTTGGCGAATTGCGAGAACTCCGTTATCTAATCCAGTAACTAACGGGGCGTGTTCTTCAAGAATACCAATGTATCCAGTGTTTGTCGGAAGAAGTAATTCTTGTGCTTCTTCCTGAAAAAAGATTCGGTCTGGTTTTACAATACAAACTTCCATAGTTTACCTCTTTTAGGTTAATTAAATGGGAAGACAATTCTCCCCAATTTTTACATTATAACTTCGCAGCTTTTTCAACTACTTCATCAATGTTTCCAACAAGGTAGAATGCCTGCTCTGGGAGGTCATCTAACTCACCGTTTAAAATCATGTTGAATCCAGAAATTGCTTCTGCAAGTGTTACGTATTTTCCTGGTGATCCAGTAAATACTTCTGCTACGAAGAATGGCTGTGAAAGGAAACGCTCAACTTTACGCGCACGCGCTACTAATAAGCGGTCCTCTTCTGAAAGCTCATCAAGACCTAAAATTGCAATAATATCTTGAAGCTCTTTGTAACGCTGTAACATTTTCTTCACACCTTGTGCTGCATCGTAGTGCTCGTTACCAAGGATCCATGGCTGAAGCATTGTTGATGATGAATCAAGAGGGTCTACTGCTGGGTAAATCCCTTTTGCTGCTAAGTTACGTGAGAGTACTGTTGTCGCGTCTAAGTGTGCGAATGTTGTTGCTGGCGCTGGGTCAGTAAGGTCATCCGCAGGTACGTATACAGCTTGAATTGATGTAATTGAACCAGTCTTTGTTGATGTAATACGTTCTTGGAGACCACCCATTTCTGTACTAAGAGTTGGTTGGTAACCTACTGCTGATGGCATACGTCCTAAAAGTGCTGATACTTCAGAACCTGCTTGTACAAAACGGAAAATGTTATCTACGAAGAGAAGTACATCTTGGTTGTTTACGTCACGGAAGTACTCAGCCATTGTAAGAGCTGTAAGTCCAACACGCATACGTGCACCTGGAGGTTCGTTCATTTGACCGTATACTAAAGCAACCTTCGAATCACCAAGGTTTCCTGTGTTAATTACATTCGATTCACACATCTCTTGGTAGAGGTCGTTTCCTTCACGAGTACGCTCACCTACACCAGCAAATACTGACACACCACCGTGTGCTTTTGCAATGTTGTTGATGAGCTCCATGATGAGTACAGTTTTACCAACACCAGCACCTCCGAATAAACCAATTTTTCCACCACGACGGTATGGAGCAAGAAGGTCTACTACTTTAATTCCAGTTTCAAAAATTGCGAGGTTTGTGTCAAGGTCAACAAATGCTGGTGCATTTTTGTGGATTGGAAGTTTTGTATCTGCTGGACATGGTCCAAGTTCATCTACTGGGTCTCCAAGCACGTTAAAAATACGTCCAAGAATTGTTTTACCTACTGGTACAGAAAGTGCTGCCCCAGTATCTACAACTGTCATTCCACGTTGTAAACCATCCGTTGCACTCATTGATACTGCACGAACAAGGTTATCTCCAAGAAGTTGCTGTACTTCAGCTACGATTTTTACATCGTTTCCAGATTCATCTTTAGCAGTAATTTCAAGTGAGTTATAGATGTTTGGAAGTTTCTTTGGTGAGAATGTTACGTCAATAACTGGTCCAATAATTTGTGTAATACGACCAAGGTTTGTCTTAAGAGCTGTCATAATAAAAATATATTCAAATAGTAAACACCAAACAAAAAATTGTTTGGGACACAAGAAATGGAGTTCAACTTTTTGAATAAAAAAAGATTTTTTTTTAAGTTAACTTACTGTTGGGGGAGTTAAGTAGAATACGATCTAATTTGAGACATAATTCTATAGAGAGAGAGAACCCTTGTTCTTCTATGGTATTAAGTTCGGGGACTTGGCCCGAACTTAGTATTTAAAATACTCTAAATTCTAAATTTAGTATGCAAGACCCATACTACGTGTTGTTTCAGATCCAAGGTAAACTCGAACACTTAAAAAGTCGGTTGGACATGCTGCTTCACAGCGTTTACACCCAACACAGTCTTCTGTACGAGGTGCAGAAGCAATTTGTCCAGCTTTACATCCATCCCAAGGTACCATTTCAAGTACATCAGTTGGACAAGCACGTACACATTGTGTACATCCGATACATGTATCGTAAATTTTTACCGCGTGAGACATAAAATAAAAAGAGAATTTTGAAATTTACTTAAATGAAGGGGAGTAAACACTTATAGTGTTCAAATCAATGTCCAGTATACAGGCTATTTTAAATTCCGTCTTCTCCTTTTTTTTTTAAGTAGTATTTTTTTTTGCAGCTCTTTTAGGTCAGGTGGGATTCGAACCCACGGCTAATCGGTTAAAAGCCGAATACTCTACCACTGAGTTACTGACCCGTTGTTTACTTTATTCTCATCATAAAGTTTTTCTTCAAATAGTACAAATTTGGATTTAATGGGTGGCGAAAACCACCCATTAAAGTGTTGGGAGGCGTGGTTTATTCTTTATTTAAGAATTGTTGATACAACACCTGCTCCAACAGTACGACCACCTTCACGGATTGCAAAACGCATTCCGTTTTCAATAGCAATTGGTTGAATGAGTTCTACAATCATCTTTACACGGTCACCTGGCATAACCATTGATGCTTCTTCTCCATCATCACTAATAAATGACTCGATTTTTCCAGTTACGTCTGTTGTTCGTACGTAGAATTGTGGACGGTATCCTGGGAAGAATGGTGTGTGGCGTCCTCCTTCTTCTTTTGTAAGGACGTATACTTGTGATTCAAATTTTGTGTGTGGGGTAATTGACCCAGTTTTTGCCATTACCATTCCACGCTCAATCTCGTCTTTTTGTACTCCACGAAGAAGTACTCCAACGTTATCACCGGCTACACTTTCTTCAAGTGATTTTTGGAACATTTCAAGTCCTGTTACAGTTACTTCACGGTTTGCTTCAGCAAGCCCAACAAGTTCAATTACGTCTCCAATTTTCACCATTCCACGCTCTACACGTCCTGTTGCTACTGTTCCACGTCCAGTAATTGAGAATACATCTTCGACTGCCATAAGGAAGTTCTTATCTGTATCGCGTTCTGGTGTTGGAATGTATTCATCTACCGAACCCATGAGTTTGATAATTTTATCAACCCACTTATCTTCCCCTGCTTGAATTGCTGGGTTTGCTGTTAATGCTTCTAAAGCAAGAAGTGCAGATCCAGCGATAAGTGGGATTTCATCTCCTGGGAAATCATAGCTTGAAAGTGTATCACGTACTTCGAGTTCTACGAGTTCAAGTAATTCTTCATCGTCGACTTGGTCTTCTTTGTTTAAGAATACAACAATGTGTGGTACTCCAACTTGTTTTGCAAGAAGAAGGTGTTCTTTTGTTTGTGGCATTGGTCCATCAGCTCCAGATACCACAAGAATTGCACCATCCATTTGTGCAGCTCCAGTAATCATGTTTTTTACGTAGTCAGCGTGGCCGGGACAATCTACGTGTGCATAGTGACGTGTTTCTGTTTCGTACTCTACATGTGCAGTGTTAATAGTAATACCACGTGCTTTTTCTTCTGGTGAAGAGTCAATATCAGCGTAGTTCTTACCTTTTTGACTACCACCAACAGCAGACATTGCCATAGTGATTGCTGCTGTAAGAGTTGTTTTTCCGTGGTCAACGTGTCCAATTGTTCCAATGTTTACGTGCGGTTTTGTTCGCACAAACTTTTCGCGTGCCATAAAGCTTTTTATAAAAAACGTGATTTTGATTTTGGTATTGAGAAAATGCGTGTATGTACTAGCGTTTAAAAACGGAAATGTGCAAATGCTTTGTTTGCTTCTGCCATACGGTGAGTATCTTCACGTTTTCGGATTGCCCCTCCCGTATTGTTTGAAGCATCAATAATTTCGGCACTCAATTTTTTCACCATGCTACGGCCCGAACGTGCACGTGATGCAGTTAAGAGCCAACGGAGTGCTAATGCTGTTCCACGGTCAGATTTGACTTCCATTGGAACTTGTAATGTGGCACCACCAATACGGCGCGATTTTACTTCCACTTTTGGTGTAATGTTTAATACGGCTTGGCGTAATACTTCAAGTGGATCTTGTGATGTTGTCTCAGCAATTTCTTTCATTGATTCGTAAAAAATGCTTGAAGCAACACTTTTTTTACCAGCTTTTAATAAGTGACTTACTAATAAGCTTACTAGACGGCTTTGGTATACCGCATCCGGTGCCACCGGACGTTTTTTGGCTGTTTTTCGGCGTGACATAGTATTTAAGAAGTAAAAATTAAATAATTAGACGTGAGTCGGTCAAATTCTTTCGAGAGGGTCTTTTAGCCTTTTGGACGTTTTACACCATACTTTGAACGGCTTTGTAAACGACCTTTTACACCTGCTGTATCAAGTGATCCACGGACAATGTGATAACGTACTCCTGGTAGGTCTTTTACTCGACCACCACGTACTAATACTACAGAGTGTTCTTGAAGGTTGTGCCCAACACCAGGAATATAGGCTGTTACTTCAACACCCGTTGTCAAACGAACACGGGCTACTTTACGAAGTGCTGAGTTCGGTTTTTTAGGTGTTGTCGTATATACACGCGTACAAATTCCACGGCGCTGTGGGCATGATTGTAATGCGGGAGATTTTGTTTTTTGTTCGCTTGACATACGTTGCGAACGGATAAGTTGTTGAATCGTTGGCATAAGTAAAAATTATTCTTTATAAAGGAACTGTAAAAAGCCAAGAATACGTGCTTGTTTAATTGATTTTGCAAGTTGACGCTGTTCTTTGGCTGTAACACCAGTTAGTCGACGGGGAAGGATTTTACCTTGGTCAGTAATAAAACGACGTAAAAGATCAACATTTTTATACGTAATGATCTCCCCTGGTTGAATTGGCGACGACGTACGTTGACGTGTAGAGTTCATAAGGGTAATAAATATAAAATGAGTAAAAGAAAAAAAGAAAACTTAAATCGGAAAATAGTTTTGAAACCTCCAAGAGGTCTTTTACAATTTAAGAATAAGGAAGAGTAAGACTTTTTTAGTTTAGATTGAACCATAGATCAGACTAAATTGCAAGATAGAATCATTGATCTAGGGAAGTAGGTTAATATAGGCGCGATAAGACATCTTGAGTACTTGTTGCACTCTTACACGCCAGAAAGATCTTTATTCCATTTTTTTTATTTATATTCATATGCCACGTTTTCATGTGACATATTGATGTAATCGGAGAGAGTGGGATTTGAACCCACGGTAACTTGCGCTACGTTGGTTTTCAAGACCAAGACATTCAACCACTCTGACACCTCTCCGTATATGTAGGAACGATAGCAAAACTTCTGTCTATATGCAACTTTCTATCAGAATACTCTCTATAGTCTCATATAGACAAAAAGGAAAAGACCCTGTCTTTTTTTTAAGTTGTTTTGGAACGTGTTAAAAATTACTCATATTCCATTAATGGTTCAAACCCAACCGGGTCTAAAATTACAAGTTGGGATAACATTTTACGGTTTAAGTTTACTTGGTTTTTCTTCATTTTATGCATAAATTTACTGTATGTTACAGATCCAAGTGTACGAACGGCTCCATTAATACGTTTAATCCATAATTGGCGGAAGTCGCGTTTTTTCTTACGACGGCCATCATATGATGATGTAAGTGCTTTTAATGTGCGTTGGTTTGCCGTACGGAATAATGTGGAATGTGACCCACGGTAGCCACGGTTTAACTCTAAAATTTTATTGCGACTTTTACGGGCTACATTGCCTCGTTTTACTCGAGTCATAATAATCTCCTGTTATGATAGTGAAGTCCAATGAATACGACATCTTTTTTTCTTAATAAATGGGTGACGTATTTCAAGTTCGAAGGGGTTATCAAAACCTAAAAAGACCGTTCAACTCTCCGTCACGCATATATCTATATTTGATAGCATATCTAAAATTTGCCTTCAGCGTCAAGGGGAACAGCCCGAAAGTATAAAAAAAAGCTTTCGCTACTTCGACTCGGAGAGAAAGGGATTCGAACCCTTGGTACAATTACTTGTACGCTTCATTAGCAATGAAGTACTTTCGGCCACTCAGTCATCTCTCCAGATTGTAAAAGGAATTTATAGAACAAAATCCTATTGAGTACATTTTGATTTTTGAATAACACGCCCTGTAGGACTTGAACCTACGACATCAGGTTTTGGAGACCTACGTTCTACCAACTGAACTAAGGACGCTTTGAAAAGTAAAGAAATATACGGGATATTGGCCCACTGGTTCGTTTCAAGCTCGGAGTGACAGGATTCGAACCTGCGACCACATCGTCCCAAACGACGTACGCTACCAAACTGCGCTACACTCCGATATGCTTTAATGGATAGAGTACCAAATCTTACCTGTTTAAACAACGGGCTTTTTTCACTGTAGGCTTTTGTTTAGTTTTTCAACAGTAGTTGTTGAATTTTTTTGCCTCGTAGAAAATTCCACGAAGCAAAAGTAAGTCGTATGCTAACGCATACGCACAATTACACGGGGACAAGTCGCCATGTAACAGATACATTACTTATAGAGTTGCGTTCCAAGACGCACTGAAAGAAGCCCTGTAATTAGAGCAACAAAAAGTGCAACAAAAACTTGTGTATCAGATAAAGGCATAACTTTGATTTAATATTAAAGGTTTCCGCCGCGAACGTAAAGTGCAGCTACTACGATTGGACCTGCACCAACGATAAGAGCCACACTTACAAGTTGACCAATTAATTCAAGATTCATAGATTAAACTCCACGAGTTGAGGTAAATAATAAAAAATTGAAAATAACGATAACATCTGGGTTATCTACAAGAGTTAGAAAGTATTCTTCATTCATCTTTCGAAAGACGAATTTTGATGTCAGTCTAGCTTACTTGTTCTTTTTCAATATATAAGAAAAGTGCTGCCATTGTTACAGCAGGGAAAACGAGACCCACAAGAGGTACAAAAATAGATGGTAAAAATGTAGCCATGAGTTTTTCTCCTTTAGGAAGTGGTTCACCAAATTCAGAGGTATAGAGGCGACAGTTAATAGTATAGGAAAGAATTAAAAAACCTTCACGTTATTTCTTTTATTTTTTTATTCTCGTTTTTGTCTTTGGGCGCTGTACTTTACAAAATGTCTTGAAAAAACGGGATTGACGGGACTCGAACCCGCAACTTCCGCCGTGACAGGGCGGTGCTCTAACCAATTGAACTACAATCCCAGAAGTTATGTTGTCTGTACTATGCCGAAAAATGGGAAAAGAATCAACTTTTTTATGGTTATAAACCAATTTTACTTTTTCTTCTGGGCAGTTGATTAACTGCCCAGAGGAAAATTTAATTTACTTTACCGAACGTGATGTTCGCTTTGTACTCTTTAATCTTAGTACCCAGTGCTTGAGAGCCAGTTTACACCAACATTATCAAGAAGTAATGAACTGTTGTAGATTTCTAAAAGGATTACAAGGAAAACTGCAAATAATCCAATGAATACTCCCATAATTACTGTTGTACCCCAACCCGGAGCTACTTTTCCGTATTCTGAGTTAAGTGGACGTAATACTGTTCCTAATCGTGTAATTTTTCCTGTTCCAGGAAGTTTACCATCGCTTGCTGGTACGCTTACTTTTGTAGCCATATTAATAAAGTGTTAACATCTATTTGTTTTTTTTTACTTTCTATTTTAAAATTTACCGAAATTTTAATTCTTTGACAACTATGGAAACACCAGCATTTTTTACAGCCGTTTTTCTTTGGTGCCTTCTTATTAGTGTAACTGGGTATTCAATCTATATGGGATTTGGCCCTCCTTCAAAAGAACTTCGTGATCCTTTTGAAGAACACGAAGATTAAGTGAGACCCTGCTTCTTTGACCGACTAGTCGGTCAAAGCATATAGTCTATTTTAATAAAAAATAAAACTCGCGCGAAAGTCAATTTATCCTTTACGTGAGTAGTACTCTACAATTAATAATTCATTAATTGTTAAAGCAATTTGTGAACGTGTGATTGGACGTTGTACTGTTCCTTTCCCGTTTTCTAATTTAAGGTGTGATGGGATTTCGCCACCAAATGTTTTACTATATTCAAGAATTGGTGCTGCTGTACTTGAAATTGTATCATTTGTTACACAATGGTAACTTGGAATTGTAAGTGCCTTCCCATTTACAGTAATAAGGCCATGTGATACATATTGACGAGCCGCGCGAATACTGGGTGCAAAACCAAGTCGGAAAACTGTATTATCTAAACGCATCTCAAGAAGTTGGAGTAAATTTTCACCACTTGATCCTTTTGCACGTCGAGCACGTCGGACATATTTTAAAAGTTGGCTTTCACTTACACCATAGTTGAAACGTAATTTTTGCTTTTCTTGTAAACGTACACGGTACTGTGACATTTTTTGCATACTTGCTGAAGGTCCATGCTGTCCAGCTGGATAAGTACGGTTTGGTACTTTGGATGTTAATCCAGGAAGTTCTCCAAGACGGCGTACAATTTTCACTCGAGGTCCACGATAACGAGCCATGTTTTTTCTCCTAGGTGTTTTAATTTAATAATTTTTTCTTTTGCTGTAGTCGAATCGGACTATACAGTGGTAGTATTGTACCAGGAGAGTTATATTCAATCAAAAGAACTTCCATTTTTTTCCTTTTCGTGTCCGCGACATTTTGGCGCGTTATTTTTTTAATTGTTTTTATTTCATATGCCACGTTCACAACGAAACGATAATTTTATCGATAAAACCTTTACCGTTGTAGCGGATATTTTATTAAAAGTTTTACCAACAACGCGAAATGAAAAAGAAGCGTTTGTGTATTATCGAGATGGGATGTCTGCACAAGCGGAAGGGGAATATGCAGAAGCATTACAAAACTATGCGCAAGCAATGCGTTTAGAAATTGATCCATACGACCGTAGTTTTATTTTTTATAACATTGGGTTAATCCATACAAGTAATGGAGAACATACAAAAGCTCTTGAATACTATTACCAAGCGCTTGATCGAAACCCATCGCTCCCTCAAGCATTAAATAATATTGCTGTTATTTATCACTACCGTGGTGAGCAAGCACTGGAAGCAGGAAATATTCCAGATTCGGAAACATTATTTGAGAAAGCTGCAGAATATTGGAAAGAAGCTATTCGTTTAGCCCCACTTAACTACAGTGAAGCACAAAACTGGTTACAGACAACAGGTCGATAATTCTCGTAACTAATGTTCGAGTTATTTTTTATTTATACGCAAAATTTTGTAAAATATAGATAATGAACGCCTTAGTGGTGGAATGGTAGACACGCTAGCCTTAGGAGCTAGTGCTTTACGGCGTGGAGGTTCGAGTCCTCTCTAAGGCAACAGAAATACATTCATTCATCCAACATCTTTGGTGTCTACCTCTTTCATTTGGAAATTTTTATTGACATACCGGAGTGATTCATTATAAAATCCTCCATAGGAAAATATTGTATTACACAGTAGACGCCAGTATATGCCCCCATCGTCTAGAGGCCTAGGACATTTCCCTTTCACGGAAGTAACAGGGATTCGAATTCCCTTGGGGGTATTTTTTCAGCTTTTTAGAATTCTACAAACAAAAACAACAGTCGTATACACAGCAAGTCATATAGGAAATAATTGTGTTTTTTCCTCTTTTTATTTATACTCCGGATACTCTTAGTCTTGGTAATCAACGCTAAGGCATTAAAAACATAACTCTGAAATTACTGTAACTATTGTTCGATTCAAACCGTAATATTTACAATAAAGATATTGAGTGCACCCGGACACAAAATATCGGGATATTCCAATAACGAGTGATACTGCCATTTGACAGCTGAGCTATAAACCAATAGAAGACTAGTTCAGTATTCTTCTGTGGTATAAAGGCAGTATAAAAACATCTATAACCTAATCAGAAGAATTTTAAAAATTAAATCATTATATTATTATGCCAATTGGAGTGCCCAAAGTGGCTTACCGTTTACCTGGTGAAGCCAGTCCACAATGGATTGACTTATACAACCGATTATATCGTGAACGTGTACTATTTTTAGGATCAGTTCTAGATGATGAACTGGCAAACCAACTCAACGGTATTATGTTGTATTTAAGCGCCGAAGACCCGTCCCGCCCACATTTTATTTACATTAACTCACCAGGTGGTTCTGTAACAGCAGGCCTTTCAACTTTTGATATTATGAACTATGTCAGTGCGCCCGTTCAAACCATTGGTATTGGATTTGCTGCATCGATGGCTTCATTTATTTTAGCAGGTGGGGAAAAAGGAAACCGATTAGCGCTTCCACACGCCCGAATTATGATTCACCAACCACAAGGTGGTTATGAAGGGCAAGCAAGTGATATTGGAGCAGAAACAAGCGAAATTTTACGTTTACGTGGGCTATTAGGGGCGCTTTACGCAAATTTAACAGGGCAACCACTTCAGAAAATTGCTTTAGACCTTGACCGTGATAACTATTTATCGTCTCATCAAGCACGTGCGTATGGGTTAGTTGACTCAGTGGCACAAGCTCATAATGGGGAGGAAACACTTGGTCCAGATATTCCAGGTGCGCCACCAAAAGAAAAAACTATGGCACCGGCTTAAGGGGTCACTTGTACTGCAATATTTTATAAATTACTCTGAGTTTCTCAGTGGACTTTGTAATGAAATGGTCTTGTCCCTGTTTATGCAAAAGCTTACATTCAGATTCAGTAAGGGAACAAACCTTTTTCAAAACTATTTTAAGTAAGGTTTCGTTCTTCAATGGACAAAAACAAAAATATCTGTACAATATTGAGTAATAATTATTATAGAGAGACGGTTTTATGGCTGTACCAAAGCGACGACAATCAAATTCACAATCAAAAATGCGTACAATGCATTGGCGACGTAAAGCCCTTGATGCAGCACGTGTAGCACTTTCATTAGGAAAGTCTTTAACAACACGTAAAGCAAAAGGTTTTTATTATCCTCCAGCACCTCTTGATACAGATGAAGAAGCGCAAGGTTTTGTGTCAAATGATGTAACAAGTAGCGAGATGGAGTAAATATATCTTTTTTTTAAGGGATCTTTGACGGGATCCCTTGAATCTGTACAATGTAAATAATAAATTTAAAGCCCTCATAGACTGATTTTTTAGGACATGGTAAACTATTAAAAAAAAACAGTAACTTTTTTACTGAATTCAGAAGGGGGTCCCTTTTTAATATTTAATGCATTAGATAGATTTAACTTTCTAATGCATTAAATCGAGTTTCTTCCTTATGTCTTCTGTACATAATATGTACAGAAGTCGGTACGAAGGTAGACATATACTTTATTGTAGGAAATTACTCTATGGAAAATTCATTAACTTTAGGCCTTTATCATGGCTTTATCTATGGTATTGTCCCAATGGCACCTTGGCTGGTGGCCCTTAAGCGTTATCTTTATGAGGGTAAACAAAAAGGGCAACTTGCAGTTGCTGGAACCATTGCAGGACAAGTGGTGTTTTTTGCCATGACTTATTTTGGGTGGCGAGATCTTATTCAAATTTGGTATTTATTAGAACCTGCCCTTTTCTGTGCAGGGTTTGTAATGCTGATTCGAATTGCACTTGATCTTTGGGAAAATATTGCATATGCAGATTTAACCTACGGGCCAATTCGAACAAGACGCGAAGGATTCAATTTCTTTTTTGCAAGTTTCTTTCTCATGTTTTGTAACCCATGGGAAATTGAAGGCACACAATATGTTTTCATGGCGTCACTCCCTGAAAATGTAATTTTGTACCTTCTTGGGTTTACTCTTATGGCAGCTGGAACAGTAGTTGGTCTTTGGTCAACTCTTGGCTACCGTATTTTTGGGAAAACCTCGCGAAATGCACGTGGGCTTGGCCGTTATACTTCAAAGCGTTTAGCCCTCGCATTGACAACATGTATGGCACTTTCACTTTTAGAAACGAATGCCGGTCAACTTATTTTCCCGTATACAGATAACTTAATGGCGTATTTCCCTCGAACGTTTGATCGATATAAACTTGCTGTCTCACGTGGATATATTTGGCTTCCAGGTGCCGACCCAAATGCACCCGCGGTCGAAGCAACTCCAGCATCTGAGGAATTTAAGCCTAAAACAAGTGAGGCCAAAAAGAAAAAAGTGGATACAACACAAAAAGCAGATGATGAATTACAAGTTCACTTTGCAAGTATTCACAGTGGGAACCGAAGTGATGTTCGAGTGGACCAAGATGCGAAAAATATTTGGAAGAAAAATATCTTTTATAATGTCCGACACCGTTTCGCAAAAATTAACACCAAACGTGAGCGTTATATTGAAAATGATGATGACTATAAGTCAGAATTAGCTCACCATGTATGGCGTGGGTTCACACCACGAGCATTTCGATTACGTGCTGGTATTCATGCACTTTTACCTAAACCCGATTACGAAAAACGTGACATTCCTGAATATTTACGTGAGCTTGCTCAAATTCGACATGAAATTGATCAAAATCTTACTTTCCTGGTGCCACCATCAGAGCGTTCGAATTACATTCCATACTCTGTTGACCTTAATGGTTCACCATATCTGAATGAATTAGATATTCGTTTTAAGGATGAACATTATCCAAAAGAAGGATTCCGACAACACGTTTATAAGAAGGCTACGAGTGAATTAGAATTAGAGCAAATCAAAAAGAATACAAACAAATTCTTGGATTCAGTAACATGGGAAATTGATCAATATGGTAACCGAGTTAAACCTGTCGGTTCATATGAATTAATGAACATGGCACACAAGCGTATGGTGCTTTCATATGCGAAATTACATGAACTTCCAGTAAAATTCCGTGTGCCATGGCACTACACATCAGTACCTGCACTTGAAATGCGAAAAACAGTAACAAAGGAAGATCTTTTAAAAATGAGCAAAGAGGAACTATTAGCAAAAGATAAAGAACTCTCTGCGCAAATCCGTTTCTTAGAAAATACACCAAAACGTATTGTAACAGATGAAATTTTTTCTCGTCTTCCACACGTGATCCAAACTGGACGTCCATACCCTGTTTCTCCCGAACTTGTAGCACAAAAAGAGGCCGAATTAGATACAGCTGTTGCCGAAGCAATTGAAATTCGTGATCTGATGCAGCGATCAATTCCGACACCCGATTTAACAAAAACTGAAGCAGACTTACGACGCGAACGCAATGGTCAAAAACCATCCGTGAAAGTAAGTAAAAGTCCGAAACAACAAAAGTAGCAGTTAAAAACCAAGAGGGCTCTATTTAAATTAAGGGATAACAGGAGACAATTCATAGATCTACTACGCGTAAGTAGGATAATATTTTTTCACAGAGCCGAGGAAATTAGTACCTTTGCTCTGTACATTATCCTATACTACTGTACAGAAGCGGGGTAGAGCAGTCTGGTAGCTTGTAAGGCTCATAATCTTAAGGTCATAGGTTCGAATCCTGTCCCCGCCATTTGTCTCCAGTTTTTAAAGGTAAAAATATGAGGTTGCAAAAATAGCGAATATTTTTGAGGAAAGTCCGAACTCTCAAGTACATGAAAAATAACTCAATAATGTTGAGTGCATATAATTCCATATGCGAGGATAGTGCCACAGAAAATAAACTTGCCAGTTCACTGGTGGAGGTGCAAAAACAAACCTCTATTGTGAAGTAGAAGGTTGGTATACCCTTATTGAGAGCAAAAGTCGAGGTGTAGTGTTTTCATGTACAGTACACGGTATCTTGCTAGAAAAAAGCAGTAATGTTTTTTCCAGATAAATAACCTCAATCTTACAGAATTCGGCTTATATATTTTTATTTTAATTGAAGCTAGACAAATGGCCGAGATATGTTAGTATACAAGTATAAGCGGATATAACTCAATGGTAGAGTGCCATCCTTCCAAGTTGGACGTTGCGTGTTCGAGTCACGTTATCCGCTCTTTAATTTTTATTTTACCTTCTTAAAAGGTCATTCTATTCACTTCGTTGTAAATCAATGAAGATTTAATTTGAACAAGATGAATCTATAGACATTAGGCGTGTTCTTTGATATTGTATAGATCAAGTGTCTGGCGGGCGTAGCCAAGTGGTAAGGCAAAGGACTGTGACTCCTTCACTCGCCGGTTCGATCCCGGTCGTTCGCCCAGTAATACACACTCAATGCAGAATAATTTTAAGGAGATGTATGAAAGTTCGTTCATCAGTGAAAAAAATGTGTCCTAAATGCCGTGTAATCCGTCGTCATGGAAAAGTAATGGTTATTTGCACAAACCCAAAGCATAAGCAACGCCAAGGATAAACGCACCATATGGCTATTTTATTTATTGCGTTTAAAAAGTGATTGGCGCAGAATACAAAGCGCCAATTAAAAATTGCCAGAACCTTTATTCTTCCTGTACACTACATACTACCCAAAGGGACTATAGCTCAGTTGGTAGAGCGTTTCGTTTACACCGAAAACGTCGGCGGTTCGAGTCCGTCTAGTCTCAAAAAATCATAAAAAATACTCAAAAAAACTTGCAGAATAGTATAAAAATTGATATAAATCGGAGTAAGGTTTACGCTGTTGGAAAGTTGAACTGAAACCTTGTCAGGACCTAACGGTTGCAGCAAATAGGCAAGATTTTTTGAACGTGCGTGAACCCCCAACAAACTCCTTCCATTTTATCCATACTACATTAACAAAAACTCAGAAAGTTCATAAAATATTATTGGGCTCGTATTAATGTAGACTAACCTATTCCCATACAATATATAAGTAACGAGCCAATAAATTGCAAGCACGGAGGATTTATCCAATGTTTAAATCATTATTTCCAAAATTTAATAAAGAGTCATTTGCTCAACGCTTGGAAAGTGTCCCTAAAGAATTTCATAAATATATGGTCGAACAGCAACGTTTTATCCGTCTTCGACAATCAGCTCAAGCACTACTTAAGCGTAAAAAGCCGTTACTTGAAGAAATGGTTTCAAAAGTTCATGCTTACGAACGTAAAAACATGGATGTATATGTTTTAGACGATCCGACGTTAACACGCGATCTTGTACTCATTTATCGTCCCGATAAGTCGGGAGCGAATAACAATGTCTCATCCCTTGAAATTACGCGTCTTCAAAAAAAGATTGAACGCTATGAAGAAGAGATCATTAAACTTCAAGAAAAGATCTATCCTCGTGGAACGGAGGAGACACTTTCACGAGAAGAGCGTCGCAATCGAATCTTTCCTAAAGGGTACTATAAGAATGAAGTAGCTAGACGCCGACCCACAAAGGCCGAACATGATATGGATGCTATGGAACCATCACTTTGGAAGAAACCTGATACTCGAACACCTTTTCAAAAAAGTGAAATTGTACTTTCAAATTTACAAAAAGCTGGTGCAGAAGGACACCCAGTAAAATGGGAAACTCCGACCGATGTGGATACACAACCAGAACATATCCCTGTAACCTACTGTGATCATATTGAAGAGGTAACTGCGGCGACAGAACCTGATCACGAAATCACGGATGAGGAACTTGTAAAGATTTGTCACTATATTCGTCATATTCGTCGTTCTACAACCTTTTATAATTTATGATTTAGGCGGTGCCCAGATTCGAACTGGGGGATAAATGATTTGCAGTCATCTGCCTTACCACTTGGCTACACCGCCTTGGTGTGAAAATTGATTATTCTAAAGCCTACTTGAATTGTACAAGATTTTCAATTAAAAAACCCATTCAAAGAAGTATGACGTCTCTCACACACCATACTTCTTGGGTTCTACTGGATTTTTTATGAGCCTTTTTCGCCAAAACTCAGCGTTTCCAAATTTAGTGGAAACCCAACGTAATAGTTTCCGTCGTTTTCTTGAACGTGGCATTGGGGAAGAATTACTCGCAATTTCAAAAATTCATGGAGACCGTGCCCAACGCGTTCATAAACAAAAACTCAAGAAACTTCAAACATCCAAGACGGTACCCACTGAATCGTTTTTAGACAAACGTTTAGCCACCGAAGCGGTGGAGCACCGTGATTTTACAATTGAATTTAAAACTGAAGATTATTATTTTAAACTCCCAAAACATACACCAGAAAGTGCAGTTGCAAATGTTACAACATATGAAGCAGAGCTAATTGTTCCAACAATTATCCGGTTCCCACTTTTGCGCCTTTCTGCATATGTCCCTGTAAAATTTTGTAATCTTCCATTAATGACAACCTCAGGGAATTTTATTATTAACGGATCCCCACGTGTCGTTGTACACCAAATGGTACGTTCACCAGGTGTTTATTTAAAACGCCAAACTGATGCAAAAAACCGTGATACTTTCATGGTGAGCTTTTTAGCAGCATACGGGTCTTGGCTTCGTTTTGAAACAAAACGTGGTCCACGGGTGGATAATATCATGTATGTTAAAATTGATAACTTACGCCCGTTACCAGTAACACTTTTACTTCAGGCGGTAGGTTTTTCATACGCTGACATTATTGATGCGGTTTATGATCCATTGTTATTAATGGATACACGTGATGCAGTTGGATGGGTCAAATCTCGAAATGAGGCACTTATTGTAATGATGAGTTTGCTTTTCCCAACCCGCTCTGCAACTGTAAAAGCTGGTAAAAAATTCTTATATGATACACTTTTTAATCCACGCCGCTATAGTTTTAGTAAAGTTGGTCGAAAGCAAGTCAACCGTAAATTACGCTTAACTTGTGAAACCAATTATTTAACTTTAACACCAGAAGATCTCTTGGCTGGAGTAGATTGTCTTATTCGTTTAAAATCTGGCCAAACAGATTTATTGGATGATATTGACCACTTAAAAAACCGCCGTGTCCGTCTGTCTGGGGAATTAATCCAAACCCAATTTCGTATTGGGATCAACCGTTTAGAACGTGTTGTCAAAACACGTTTAAATGACCCTGCAGTAGCAGCATCCTTTTTCCCTGACCCAACAGAACAAGCGCTTCTCGCACGCCAAGCAAAAAAACGTCGTGTAATGAAACAAGCAAAAACTGGAAGCCATCTCACACGTAAATTACATGCTACAGGGTTAAATGGGCAAACAAAAGAAAAACTACGCAAAAAAAGTCACGATATGGCGGTGAATTCACGCCATGTACGATGGACCTCATTTGTGCGTACGTCAGTTATTTCATCTACAATGCGTGAATTTTTTGGTTCAAGCCAATTATCACAATTTATGGATCAAACAAACCCATTAGCAGAAGTTACCCACAAACGCCGTTTAAGTTCACTTGGGCCAGGTGGTTTACACCGTGATCGGGCTGGACTGATTGTACGTGGTATCCACCCAAGTTATTATGGGCGTGTTTGCCCAATTGAAACCCCAGAAGGAAAGAATGCTGGTTTAGTTGGATCATTAGCCTCTTTTGCCCAAATTAATGCGGATGGTTTTGTAATGGCCCCGTACTATAAAATGCAAAAAGAACAAACCCGACCGAACCCTCAAGGATTCTTTTTATTAACAGCCTGCTATGAAGATCAAGCCGTTCTTGCTTCGGGTGATGTAAATTTACAGAAACCACGGGTTTCCACACGTTTACGTCTTGCCTTTACAGAACATGCTCCAAAAAAAATTGATTACCTTGGATTATGCCCAATCCAATTTATGTCAATTGCAACTGCACTAATTCCTTTTTTAGAACATGATGATGCAAACCGTGCTTTAATGGGATCTAATATGCAGCGCCAAGCCGTATCACTACTTCGCTCTGAGCGTGCATTTGTTGGTACTGGTTTAGAAGGCCGTATTACACGTGATTCAGGTAGTTTACTTGTTGCAAAACAAACTGGGTATGTCACATATGCTGACGCCCAAAGAATTGAGTACGTAACACCAAAAGAGAACCAAACGAACACAAATTTTAAATTAATTGCACACAGCGTGGAGCTGGAATCATATCACCGTTCAAACCAAGATTCGTGTCTTCACCACCGCCCATTAGTTGAAGCGAACACATGGGTTCAAAAAGGGGATTGTTTAGCTGATAATACCGCCACATTTGGTGGTGAATTAGCCCTTGGTCGAAATATTTTCGTCGGTTATATGCCATGGGAAGGGTACAATTTTGAAGATGCTGTTCTTGTGAGTGAACGTTTAGTCTTCGATGACCTTTTTACCTCAATTCATATTGAACGCTATGGTGTTGAAACCTCACGTTTACAAGATGGTCAAGAATATTTTACCCCTGCAGTTGCAAATAATGAATATTTAGATGAGCTTGGGATTGTAAAAGTTGGAACATGGGTTGAATCGGGCGATGTTCTTGTTGGAAAAATTTCACCGCAAAAAGATTCAGAAACAACTCCAGAACAAAAATTACTCCGTGCCATTTTTGGAGGTACACCACGACAAGTAAAAGATACATCTTTTTGTGTTTCACATGGGGTTTCTGGCCGCATTTTAGATCGCCGTTTTAATTGCACATCGAAAAAGTTTAATGCCAAAGAGGAAGTAAATGCCTTTGAATCAACTGGGGAAGTCTTCATTTATTTAGTTCAAAAACGCCGTTTGCAAATCGGGGATAAAGTGGCTGGACGACATGGTAATAAAGGAATTGTTTCAAATATTCTTCCACGTTCAGATATGCCATTTGTGCAAAATGGGCAACCCTTAGATATGGTTCTTAACCCATTAGGAGTACCATCGCGTATGAACGTTGGTCAAATTTTTGAATGTCTATTAGGTTTAGCAGCGAAAACATTAGAGAAAAACTTTAAAGTTGTACCATTCGATGAAATGCATGGAGATGAAATTTCTCGAGGCTTTGTCTATCAATATTTATATGAAGCCCGATTACTCACACAACAAAAATGGTTATTCCGCCCAAGTGCGCCAGGAAAAACAATTGTTTTCGATGGCCGTACTGGTTTACCGTTTGAACAACCGGTCACTGTAGGCTATCCATATATTTTAAAGTTAGTCCACCTTGTGGATGATAAAATTCATGCGCGTTCGACTGGACCATATTCATTAGTGACACAGCAACCTCTTGGAGGACGTTCAAAACATGGTGGTCAACGTCTTGGAGAAATGGAAGTTTGGGCACTCGAAGGATTTGGAGCAGCCTACACTCTACAAGAACTTTTAACTATTAAATCCGATGATATGAATGGTCGTACCGATGCATTTATGGCGATGATCCGAGGAACGCTTTTACCGAAACCAGGCATCCCCGAATCATTTAAAGTCCTGGTTTCGGAATTACGCGGGTTATGTCTTGACATGACACTTTCACAAATTAGATAAACCCTATTTTCTACTGCTGTCTTATGAGCACACAATTTATTCAAATTCAATTAGCTTCCCCGAATGAAATTGCCCGTTGGTCACAACGGTCACTTCCAACTGGGGAAGAAATTGGTGAAATTCTAAAAGCGGATACGATCAATTACCGTACCTTTAAACCGGAGCGTGGGGGTCTCTTTTGTGAGAAAATTTTTGGCTCTACAGTGAATGGAGAATGTACTTGTGGTAAAACAAAACGCCGCCAAAACCGTTCAACACCCGTTGAAACACCTCCGGAAGATGATCCAACAACCATTCAAGACGTAAGTTCCCCGAAATCAGTGATTGAAATTTGCCCATATTGCCACGTGGAACCCACAGATGTAAAAGTCCGACGTTACCGAATGGGCCGAATTACATTACGTAAACCAGTTGCGCACATGTGGTATTTCAAAAATACACCAAACGTCTTGGCGAATTTATTACCAATTAAAGCCCGTAAAATTACTGATGTTATTTATTTCTCCGAATATTCTGCGAGTTTACCAAATGCAATCAATTACTGTGTACACCCGCATTCCATTTGGGCAGTAAACCAATGGAAACAACTCTCACCTTTTTTTGCGGGCACCCCACAACGATTACTTGATAAACCTGCACCATGGAATAAAGATCAAATTATCCGACGTTCTGGCTTACAATCAATTGAAAATTGTGGAGCACAAGCCATTGAAACCTTTTTACAGAATATTGATTTAGAGTTTTTAGAACGTGTTTTAACCGCAAAATTTAAATACGAACTACAAAAACAAGATGCTCAGTCAGTACAAAACGAAATTGATAGTCAAATTGGCGCTGCGGCTGCATTCGCTGTACCAATTGGTGTCGCACTGGAACAGCCACAACCAGTACAGCATTCTGACTCACCAAATTTCCATCAAACCGCTGACGACATTGCAAAACATTCCTACTTTACAAAATTTGATCCCAATGTTGGACTGAGCTTTTGGCAAGATGATGTGAATAAAATGTTAAATCGAAAAGCCGATGTAACAAAATATGACCGAACATCACAAAAAACACATGGGATGAGTAAAGAAGTTCGTCAATATTCAAAGCGTCTCCGTTGTATTCGTGGTCTCCTACGAAAAAATATTCGTCCAGAATGGATGATTATTTCGATCTTTCCAGTGTTACCACCAGATTTACGACCGATGATTCAAATGTCCAGTGGCCGATTTGCAGCCGCAGATATGAATGATTTGTATCGCCGATTAATTTATCGTAAAATCCGTTTTGATAAATTCATTAGTTTATTTGACCCGGAATATTTACCAGATTTATTAATTCGACATGACCTTGTTCTGTTACAAGAAGCGGTTGATGCCATCATTGACAATGGCCGTCTTCCAAAACCAATGATGCGTGCAAACCGTACTCTTTTTAAGTCATTAACTGCAGTTATTGAAGGAAAACAAGGACGATTCAGACAAAATTTATTAGGGAAACGTGTGGACTATTCTGGACGTTCCGTAATCGTTGTTGGACCAAAATTACGTTTACACCAATGTGGTTTACCACGTGAAATGGCACTTGAATTATTTCAACCTTTTGTGATCCGTGCATTATTAGCACACTCTGATGTAACAAATATCCGTGCAGCAAAAAATTTAATCCAGCGCCGAACACCACTCGTTTGGGAAACACTCGAGACTGTTGTTCATGGTCATCCAATCTTACTTAACCGAGCCCCAACTTTGCACCGTCTGGGAATTCAAGCCTTTGAACCAATCCTATTACCAGGGCGTGCAATCCAATTGCACCCACTAGTATGTCCAGCCTTTAATGCCGATTTTGATGGTGACCAGATGGCTGTTCATATTCCATTGTCATTAGAGGCTCAAGCCGAAGCACGTCTCCTTATGCTCGCAACACATAACTGGCTTTCGCCAGCGACGGGTGAGCCAAGTATTTTACCAAGCCAAGATATGATTCTTGGGTTTTATTATTTAACTGCTGCAAAACCAACAACGAAACTCCAAAAATGTCATACTCTTGAGTTCAAACGTCACAAAAATACAACAATGACTCAAGGAATTTTTTCAAACTTTGATCAAGTATTACAAAGTTTTTCACTTGGCAAAGTCCAAATGCACGATTGGATTTGGGTACGTTGGCGTTCTGGGGTTCACACCGATAACCCAGAACCACTTCAAATGCTCTTGTCACGATCTGGGCAAGTACGTACAGTCTATAAAACCTATATTATGGAACATTCAGTGCTTGAAACAACAACGAACAATGTAACAGAGTTTGTTACAGTCCCGGACATGACATCTGCAATTTCAGCGCCATGTACTTCAACACAACACGCGGAGTTTTTTATTCGAACAACACCAGGGCGTGTTATTTTTAATAATCTTTTGTATGAAAACCTTTTTTTGTAACCGTACCGTCGATAAAAATGAGATGAAACGTTTAATTAAATGGGTTCTTCTCACTTATGGGACAACAAAAACAACACATCTTGTTGACCAATTAAAAACAATGGGATTCCACTATGCTACAGCGGCCGGAATCTCGCTTGGAATTGATGATTTACGAGTGCCACCCGTAAAAGCAGCCTTTATGGACAATGCGGAAAATGAAATTTATGAAAATGAAATTCGTTTTCAACGTGGACAAAGTACGGCTGTTGAACGATTAGAGAAAGCACTCGATATTTGGAATACCACAAACGATAGTTTAAAAAGTGAAGTGATTGCACACTTCCGAGAAACGGATATTTTTAATCCCGTGTACATGATGGCATTTTCTGGAGCACGAGGAAATATTTCACAAGTTCGACAATTAGTAGGGATGCGTGGGCTCATGGCTGACCCTCAAGGTCAAATTATTGAATTTCCAATTCGCCGTAATTTCCGTGAAGGGTTAACAGTTACTGAATATATGATTTCGTGCTACGGGGCTCGTAAAGGGCTCGTCGATACTGCACTCCGAACAGCAAGTTCTGGTTATTTAACACGACGTCTCGTCGATGTGGCACAAAGTGTAATTATCCAACAATTAGATTGTGGGACGTCGAGTGGGTTGCCCGTTAAACCAAACCCAAAAACGATTGAATCGTCATTAGTCGGCCGTGTACTAGCAGAACGCATTGTTGATACTCAAACAGGTAAAATTATTGGACAAAAAAACCAGACTATTACACCACGGCTTGCCACAAAATTACAACATCGGGCAAGTGTGCGTGTCCGTTCACCCCTTACGTGTCACTTCCATTCTGTATGCCAACTTTGTTATGGGTGGAGTTTAGCGGACCAAAAACTCGTGCAACTTGGGGATGCGGTAGGTGTTTTAGCAGCACAATCCATTGGTGAACCAGGGACACAATTAACAATGCGTACATTCCACACTGGTGGTGTATTCGCAGGAGAAGTAACAGAAAAAGTGTATGCACCACACGCAGGAATCATTTTTTATAGTGAAAAACCCCAAGGTCGTAAAGTGAATTCCCGATATGGAGAAACAGCATTTCTTACATACCAACGTATTAAATTAAAAATTGTTAATGGCGACCATAAGTCCATTCTTGAATTTCCACCCTTAACACTTTTATTTGTGGCTCCAGGGCAACCTATTTTCTTTCATCAAACACTGGCTGAAGTATCTAGAGTTGAAACATCAACTTCCCAATCAACAACATTAGTAACAGACCAACAGGATGAAAGTGGTGGAATCAGTGATCGTTCCAGCAAAGAATTTTTATCTACATTGGATGGACAAATTTATTTTTCGACCCTACCAGAAACTGTAAAACATACAAAAGCAGCAAAATGGTATAACGGGCGAGATGTTTTAATGTGGATTCTTGCTGGAACACTTATTAAACAACCCACAAAAATTGAAGAAATTGAAACAACCATTGAGAAACGACCAGGAGATTGTTATACTACTGCGTTCTATCCAACGGTTAATTCAACACAAGAAAAACAGGCCTTCCAACAGTCAAAACAAGGATCAGGACAGGTTTTAGTTGAACGTAAATATACAACATTCCAAAAAATTGGATATTGGGGTCCACGCCAGCAATACACCGAAGGGTTTATTCCAAAGACAAAAAGTGACCTCGCCAAAACGAAATCCTGGGTTGCAAACCCATTGCAAACAACCAAAGCTAATTTTGGCTTAGACAGTGGAATGCTCACAACATCACGGCCAAAACATACAAAATATGGTGCGCAATATGAGGGGTTATCAACAATCCAACACCAACCAGAAAACATGGTGGAGCTCAAAACACTACACGAACACAAGCAGGCAAGTGAGTCGATTACGGGTAACGGAATGCTGTCAAAATGCATGTCTGGAACTTATGTCACTATGGGTAAAAAATTAATTTGCCGAGGTTTATATGCCCAACATAAAAAATTTGCATTAGAAAAACTGGTGGTTCCACCATTGGTTAAGAGTAGACAACCGACAACACACCTAAGCTACCAACCAGCATGTAAACCCACACAAATGTCAGCAGCAAAGCGTACTCTGTTCCCATTTGACTTAAAACGTCACGTACCAGTCGATACCAAAGCGCCAGGAGAAATTCGGGTATCAACACTTATGTTGACGGAAACCGACCAGCAAGTATTTTATGTAAAAAATAAAACAGTCTGCGTGAATGTTGGAGATTTTATTCGTGTGGATGATTTAGTTACAACAACCCACCGTAGCCCAGTATCGGGACAAATTATTTTCCTCAGTGAAAACTACATTGTAATTCGACATGTTCAACCGTATCCATTACCAAACCGTGTTGTAACCGAATTAAAGGTTAAAGATGGTGATTTAATTAAAAAGAATAGTGTTTTAGGGCGTTTACAATTTGAACAATCTGATGCGGGTGACATCGTCCAAGGTTTACCAAAAATTGATGAATTACTCGAAGCACGCGAACCGGTCGAAAAACGCTTTTCTGGTATTCACTTTCAATTAGCGTGCTATTGGCGCAAATATTTACGTGTCTATGGACCAACACAAGGATGTACACGAAGCTTTGAACAACTCCGTGCACTCATTGTAAATGAAATTCAAGACGTATACCAATCCCAAGGAGTATATATTGCGGATAAACATGTGGAAATTATTGTCCGTCAAATGACAACTCGAGTAATTATTCTTCATCCCGGATCGACAGGGTTATTATCGGGTGACATGATTGATATGTACCGCGCGCAACATTTAAGCCTTGATGACCCAAAATTAAAATTCCGACCAGTGCTACTTGGGATTACACGTGCTGCATTAACATCAGAAAGTTTTATTTCTGCAGCGAGTTTCCAAGAAACGAAACGAGTCCTTGCGAATGCTGCAATTAATGGGCAAATTGATTGGCTTACCGGATTAAAAGAAAATGTAATTTTAGGACGCTTAATTCCAGCCGGAACTGGGTTATATTAAATTCGACACATTATGGGAATCCGTTTTGACTGATTCCCCGATACCTGCAACTCAATTCATTATTTCAATAGGATCAAGAAGGCGATTCAATCAGAATTTGTCTTTGTAAATTATCTAGAATGTGCTAAAGTAAAGGTAACCAGTGAATGTTGATCAACTTTGAAATGAACTACCTAATAAAACTATGAAAGAAAAATTAAAGGCTATGCTTGAAACTGGTGTGCACTTTGGCCACCAAGTACGCCGCTGGAATGCAAAAATGGCCCCTTACATTTACGAAGAAAAGAATGGTATCCATATTTTAGATATCGTTCAAACAGTAGATGAACTCGAGAAAGCACGTGTTGCATTCAAAAAAGCAAAAAATGTTGTTTTTGTTGGAACACGCCCACAAATTGCACCAGTAATTAAAAACATTGCAGAAGACTGTAATGCACATTACGTAAATACACGCTGGGTTGGCGGTTTATTAACAAACTGGTCAACAATTTCATCATGTATTCAAAACTTAAATGACTTAAACAAACTTCTTGAACAAGATCCAAAAACAACTGGATTAACAAAAAAAGAACTTGTACAGAAAGAAAAAGAAATGGAACGCAAAGATAAATTCTTTGGTGGTGTCCGCCAACTTTCAGCACTTCCAGATTTAGTTGTCATTGTGGGTCAACCACATGAACGAAATGCTGTATTAGAATGTCAAAAATTAAACATTCCAACAATTACACTTTTAGATTCAAACTGTGACCCAAGTTATACAACATATGGAATTCCAGCAAATGATGATTCAACACGTTCAGTAGAATTTATCTTAAAACAATTAGTAAGTTAAAAACGTAGTTTTCAACTCGACATTGAAGGGATGCTGATTAGAGCATCCCTTCAATGTCGAGCAACTATCAAATATAAAAACTAAAAAATTGGAGGATGACCGTGCAAATCGAGGATTTTGAAACCCAAAATAACGTGGACAAAGCCGTGATGCACCTAAACACTACAAAGTTAGCCACACTCACGGATCTTGTGCCAACGCCTTCTGGTACAAAAAGCCAGGAGATTAGTAAATACCTTTTTGAACAACCCAGCTATAACAAAGAATGGTTTAATATTCTATTTGATAGCAAGTCAATGGAACGTAAAGAAAAACTGAAACGTGAATACCTTGAAAAAGTTGAAAAGGGAGAAATCTTCACCGAAGAGACATTACATGCAAAAGTACACAGCTGGAGTGTTTATAATAATCCAGAACCTCTACTTAACGAACTCAAAACCAAATACGCAGGCAAGACGCGATTAGAACTTGTTACTGAAACGCTGATTGCACGTGGAGAACGTACATGGAGTGAATTAACATGGAATGTCTATTATAACTGCATGCGCTATTGGCCACGTGTACCACAAGCTGTTTGGACAGTGTCACGTGGTCGTTTTTTACACCTCGTTCCAAGAGAGAGATTTACAGGAAAACGTTTGTGGCGCAAATGGTTGAGTGATTTTACATTGGCTTACGCAATTAAATACCGCTTCAAATACTTTCTCGAAACTGAATCACGCCGTTTTGTGCAGCAAGCAGTTCAATTCCTTGATTATCGATCTGCAATTGCAACTATTGCCCTGGGTTCGTATGTTTTTGGTATGATGAACTATCTCCATCATTATAGTCGAAGTGAACAAGTACGAAAACGCATGTTTGAAGGATCGCGTGTATTTACCCCCGTCCTCATCTCAAAAGAATCCCAAGAAAATTATGCAACTTTAATTGAAGAAGGAATTCAAAAAGTACATGATTCTATTCAAGTTAATAGCACACCAACCTATGGTGCCTATGGAGAAACTTTAGGGCGCAAAATTCAGTATGAAAGTGAAGTCCAAGAGGACGGTGCAACAAAAAAACTTATCTACTATAAAAAACATGATGTTGTACGTACAAGCATTCCAACCGATGACTTAATTCACTTAAAACCCGTTCATCGATCAAAAGAAAAACGATTTACTGAAACAGGTGGTGTGCCACGAGAACTTCTTACAAATGAGGTTCAAGAATCACAAACAGACACTCCAGAATTCCAGGTTTATGGGGATAATCGATTCTATGTTGAACGCACATTTGACACAAATTTACGACTGGACCAACCCTTTGCACCTCGCGAAGATGATTGTCAAGAATTTGAGGAAACGTTACAACCAGAACCAGAAGTCCCAATGGAACCGGGTGAATTTAATCACACATATAGTGAAGCCCATAACCTTCAAGTCGAAAGACATAACAAAACACTGGAGGAAATTTATTTAGAACAAAAAGGCCTCAAGGAGGAAACTAAGAAGAAATCAATTGACGAAATTATCCAAAAGCTGACAGAAAAATTTGACGACCCAACATTCGTTGAAGACCTAGAGAGTAGCCAGGTTGTAGACAACGAAACTAACGGCGTAGTCAATGAACTTGGTTCAGATAATGGGGAAACTTGGGATGAAAATGATATCGACGATGACAACGGTATCGAGGATGACACAGATGACGAAAACGTGGACGACACTGCAAGCCGAACGTTCCTAGCCGAACTTGACGACGAGCTTATGGATGAGGATGCTTATATTGATCGGGGTCGCCGTAACTATTGTGCGTTAATCCCAAAACCATGGTCAGTTGCAACAACAAAATCTGCAAAAACCAAACAAACATCAATTGCTAATGCAGATAAAAGTTGGGCTAAAGGTGGTAAAACTAAACCAGTTGCTATTGAAGCAAAAACAGCAATGCCCGGTCTTAATACTGGGTTAATGAACGTCTCAGGGTGGACGCTTCCAACAACGGAACTGAGCTACCCATTCCTTTCAGTAAAAGAGGTTGCTAAGGCCGTTGATCCGGATTTGGGTCAATACAAAGCAAATTTTGAAGATATTGAGAAAGGTGCAGATGAATCAGCACGTTGGTACAGCCGTTACGAAGTGGAGGACGAAGCAAATGAGTATATCGACGAAATTTTAGGTATTCAGGACGAAAACGACGATACTCTTGCAATTGAAGATAATGGAACAGATGACAATCTAGAAAATGACACTGTTCATAGCGAAAAAGCGACTGAACTGGAAAATAAATCCTCAAATTTAACTGAATTTGCAAATACAACGGAAACCCTTGGTGGTGAAACTCTATCTGTTGACCCTGTAGATTCAATCGAATTCATTGAAGGTGAAACACTCTATGAGCTCAACAACGACACAGAGATTCCAGTAGAAGAACTCGATATGGGTGAATTCAATGAACATGACAATACAGCGATTTTAGAAAATAGTGGTTTTGAAGAATTGGTAGAAGAAGAAGAGAGTGAGATTACAAACTACCAAGATAACGACGACAAGGAAAACGAATTGCCGGATGGCGAAATTGAACCTGGTTTTGCTTCACGATATCCGAAAGCAAAATTAAACCGTCTAAACGTTGCATCTGACCCACACTTTGGAGATGAATTAACAGGCTTAAGTCATACAGAAGCGAAACTTTTTCACACTCCCACAGGGGCAAAACATAACCTGGAAACACGCATGTTTCTTCATGGCACAGATGAAAAACATAGCCTTTCACTTGTGTCAACAAGTTTTGACTTGGAAGACAATATTGCAAATGTAGTATCAAAACGTCATGTTCGGTTAATTCGTTTTTGGCAATCTAATGCACTTGTTGTGTACCCAGTAATTGCTGTTTACCTTGTTCGCCGTTCAATCCGCTACCAAAAACAACGTATTGGACGTGGTCGCCGCCACAGTAAAAATAGCGAAACACATAAGTATTACACACACTTAGGTCGCTCCCCACAGCGAGCTCAACTCTGCGATTTAACTGGAAATGAAGGAGAAACACGTCAAATTCGTGAGCTACTGAGTGCATTCACTCGTGTCCGTGGTTTCACCGAAACATACCGTCCGGGTATTTTAATTAATTTGTGGGAAATTGATATTTTACCGCGTATCCCACGCCGTGTTCGCACAGCCTTCTTACCACCTAACGGGGAAATGTATCTTTGGTACCAAAAGCAACGTAAAAAACTCTTTGGTGAAAAAGATCAATTACAACGTGAATTCCACGGTCAAATTCCTGTAGAAACATTCTGGAATTCACCAGCAATTAATGAGTTATATGGTTGTGAAAGAGACGACACACCATTTGAAACGAGCCTTGAAATTTTTGAGACAGTGGATAACCTCATGACAACCGTGGAAAGTGGTCCAAAGAACCAACGTGGGGTAAATCAAAAAATTGGTCAATACTTATATACCAATAGTCAAAAAAATACTTTGGCAACGATTGAAAAAATTCAACGTTATTTCCCAGAAGTGATGGCAATGGTTCTTAAAGCACAAGAAATTTGGGATCATACTCCCCTTCTTGCAGCAATCCGACCCGGCAAATATTCACTTGAATCACTCCCCCGTGGATTATTACTTATTGGTGAGAGTGGAAATGGTCGTACACTTATGGCCCGTGCCATTGCGAGCGAATCAGGCCTTCCCATTATGTTAACAGAAGGGATGCGCTTCGTACACCAAAGATGGGGGTGCTTCCGACTTCGTTCCCTCTTCTACCGTGCCCGTTTACATTACCCATGTATCCTCTACATTAAAAATTTAGAACTGATTACTTTACACCGTAGTATTTTTACTGGATATTTTAATGTCCGTAACTGTGCACAATTTTTAGTTTGTTTTGACGGTTTGGTGGATCGAAAAAAGAGCACAGTCCGACAACCATTTATTATTGGATCCGTAGAAACATCAAAGTATATGGACCCGGCATGTGTACGTTCTGGACGCTTTGAATGGGCTATCAAATTTGGCCTTCCAAATGCACAGCAACGCTATAATCTTCTAACGACTGCCTTAGAAAAAAATGGGCAACCAATGGAAAAAGATGTAAGTCTACCATTTTTTGCTCTTACAACTTTTGGATATAGTGCACAAGAAGTTGAGCACATGATTGGTATTTCTGGATTCCTCTCAGTAACGAAATATGAACGTGAAAGAAACTACACACACTCAAATGCATCTCTTGCGGAAGCTGTGGGTTCATCTAACCGCCTAATCATGCGCCATGAAGATGAATATCTGCATAGCACAGACATCTTTGAAGATGGTTTCAATGCACGTCTGACAGCATATGAAGAGAAAGGTGATTTCCCACACCGTCTTTCTACAACAATCAAAAACGATGGTTTTATCCCGTTTGAAACAAAATGGATTCATATGTTCTTAGAGCTTTACGGTTACGGTAAATATCCAGCTAAAGAAGGTTGGCCGATCCCTGGAAGTTTTTCAAATGCCCGTAGTCCAGAAGAATTTGAAGCACGAAACCGTGCCAGTAAGCGCTTAGTGTATGATTTAATGGCACCTCAAAAAGGCCTAATGCCTGCCTCGGATCCGGAGTACATTAATTTTGTTCTCTCAGTACAAATGACCGAAAACAACCCGTTACCATTTACAAAAGAAACAGTGTATCATGCGAGTGCAGACGCATTGGTGACATGGGGAGTTTTTGATTTACTTTCAGAATTTGCATTTTTTAGTCAAATGAACCGAAAACTTCAAGGTACTCAAAACTTTGTTATCGATTCACAAACATGTTATGACACATATGCCCATGAGTTTGCAGAACAACTTGGAGATCGTCTGTCACCATACGGGCATCACACACACCTGGAGCGAATTGACAGTGGGCTTGAACAACACAAGCCTGAATCTCGATTAATGACCCACTTCCGTCGCGTAGTCCAAAAAGATAAAACAACGGTTGGAATTGGTAAGAGTTGGGTGTCAACAACACGATCGGGACTTTCACGTATTGTGGACAGCCGAGGGGCTTTAAAACATAAACGTGAAAAAGAAACACGTTTGAGCTTACGTAACTGGTCATACCGTCAAGAACTGGCATTAGACCGACGTAACACGTACTGGCGTGAACGTAAAAAAATGCGTTTATACTCGATTGAATACAATCTCAAGAATGTAACCGATACGGATCACAACCAAAACTCACGAGTAACGCGCCTGTATTTCCGTGATGCATTAATTGAAAGCCGTCAAAAACGTCAACTTCGTGTAAGTCTTGAACCATCAACCTATGATACATTTGCAACGCGTAAATTAGTTGTTCGGGCACGTAAACCAGTGGCCGAACCATCTGAGCTTTTAGCCGGTGACATTATTTCCGTATGGTTTGATTGGGCAAAAACCGCTTAAAACAATTAAGAAAACAATTATTGCGTTCCTTACCTAGGGAGTCAAAGACAAATCCTAACTTTAGTGTTGGTATTTTTTTGCGCTATTTGTGAGGAACGTTATAATACAATTGAGCATCGTGGATAAGCATTTCTGAAAATGTTTAGACGAGAGCTTTCAAAGAAATGTTGAAGGAGTCTTATATGTCAGGTTCTACAGGAGAACGTCCTTTTAGTGACATCATTACAAGTATTCGTTACTGGGTAATTCACAGTGTTACAATCCCATCTTTATTCATTGCAGGATGGCTTTTCGTAAGTACTGGTTTAGCGTATGATGTATTCGGAACACCACGTCCAAATGAATACTTCACAGAGGAACGCCAAGTGCTTCCTTTAATTTCTGATCGTTACGGTGTACTTGCGCAACTTGATGAATTTGTACCAGAATAAATTGGATTTCGTTGGTGTGTAACCTTTTCTACACCAAAATGGTTCCTATACCTTCCAATTTAATTTGGCATTATGCCAAAACTTGAAGCCCTAATTTATAGAGCTTCACTGAACTCATCTAGCCTTTTTCTTATTATGTCAATTAAAACGTATCCGATTTTTACATTCCGTTGGCTTGCAGTTCATGCATTAGCAGTACCAACAGTATTCTTCCTTGGTTCAATTACAGCAATGCAATTTATTCAACGTTAAGAGGAGAAAATTGTATGACAAATCCAAATCCAAATAAACAAACAGTAGAGTTAAACCGAACAAGTCTCTACTGGGGTTTACTTCTTATTTTTGTGCTTGCTGTTCTTTTTTCAAGCTATATTTTTAACTAAAACAGATTTGTAGGGGAAAGATCTATGTCTAACACGACAACAGGACGAATTCCATTATGGTTCGTAGGAACAGTTGCTGGCCTTGCTGCGCTTGGTCTTTTAACAATTTTCTTTTATGGGTCATATGTAGGACTTGGTTCATCTCTTTAAGATACCAAGACTACACAGTTCTAAATAATGCCATTCCAACGAATGGCCATCACAACGAAGATGGGCAGTGAAATGCATTGCCCATTTTCTTTCTTTTAAAGAAATTAAAATTTTTTGTTTTTGCATCCAACGCCCAACTGTGAAGAAACACATATTTGTATGTGTAGTGTTGTTTTTTACAAAAACAACATTCAATATTGAAACTTACCAAATTTAATCATGAGTAAAGTATATAACTGGTTTAACGAGCGTCTTGAAATTCAGTCAATTGCTGATGACGTTACAAGTAAATACGTACCACCACATGTAAACATCTTTTACTGTTTAGGTGGAATTACACTTACTTGCTTTATTGTGCAAGTAGCAACAGGATTCGCAATGACATTCTACTACCGTCCAACAGTTGCAGAAGCATTTGCATCTGTACAGTACATTATGACTGAAGTAAACTTTGGTTGGCTTATTCGTTCTGTACACCGTTGGTCAGCAAGTATGATGGTGTTAATGATGATTTTACACGTTTTCCGTGTGTATTTAACAGGTGGATTCAAAAAGCCACGTGAACTTACGTGGGTAACTGGAGTAATTCTTGCAGTAATTACAGTATCTTTTGGAGTAACTGGATACTCACTTCCATGGGACCAAGTTGGGTACTGGGCTGTTAAAATTGTAACTGGTGTACCAGAAGCAATTCCAGTAATCGGAGGCTTCGTAGTGGAACTTCTTCGTGGAAGTGTTGGGGTTGGACAACCAACTCTTACACGTTTCTATAGTTTACACACATTTGTGCTCCCACTTCTTGCAGCTGTATTCATGCTTATGCACTTCCTTATGATTCGTAAGCAAGGGATCTCTGGACCTCTTTAAAAAGATTTTATAGCAATAGCAAAACTGGAATAATTTTTCCATGGAGCTCTATTTTTAGAGCTCCATTTTCGGGCAGACTTAATCTAAAAAAATAAAATAAAACATCTCAGTTGGAGCTATTTAACTGGACTTTACATCTAAATTGGTTCTGTTCTCAATTCTATGTTATACTTTTATATAGAAAGTCAGTAAATTATTAGAATATTAAGAGGTAGCTTATGGGATTACCGTGGTACCGTGTACACACTGTAGTATTAAATGACCCGGGTCGTTTAATTGCAGTACACCTTATGCACACTGCATTAGTAGCAGGTTGGGCTGGATCAATGGCATTATACGAATTATCAGTATTTGACCCTTCAGATCCAGTATTAAACCCAATGTGGCGTCAAGGTATGTTTGTTCTTCCGTTCATGACACGTCTTGGTGTATCTACATCATGGGGTGGATGGACAATTGATGGTGAAAGCACTAGCAACGCAGGATTTTGGAGTTACGAAGGAGTTGCAGCATCGCACATTATCCTTTCTGGACTTCTTTTCCTTGCAGCAATTTGGCACTGGGTATTCTGGGATCTTGAACTTTTCCGTGACCCACGTACTCAAGCTCCAGCATTAGACCTTCCAAAGATTTTTGGTATTCACCTTTTCCTTTCTGGGGTTCTTTGTTTTGGATTTGGTGCATTCCATGTAACTGGTCTTTTCGGGCCTGGTATTTGGGTATCTGATCCATACGGTCTTACTGGTGGATGTGAACCAGTAGCTCCAGCATGGGGTGCAGAAGGGTTTGATCCATACAACCCTGGTGGAATTGCATCACACCACATTGCAGCTGGTATTGTTGGAATTCTTGCAGGACTTTTCCACTTAAGTGTTCGTCCTCCACAGCGTCTTTACAAAAGTTTACGTATGGGTAACGTAGAAACAGTACTCTCAAGTAGTATTGCTGCAGTATTCTGGGCAGCTTTTGTAGTTGGTGGAACTATGTGGTACGGATGTGCTGCAACACCAATTGAACTTTTTGGACCAACTCGTTACCAATGGGATCAAGGTTTCTTCCAACAAGAAATTGAGAAGCGTGTACAAACAAGTGTTGCAAGCGGTGCATCACTTTCTGATGCATGGTCAAACATTCCAGAAAAACTTGCGTTCTACGATTACATTGGAAATAACCCAGCGAAAGGTGGACTTTTCCGTTCAGGACCAATGGACAACGGTGATGGTATTGCTGCAGGTTGGTTAGGACACGCAACATTCACAGACAGCCAAGGACGTGAACTCTTTGTACGTCGAATGCCAACATTCTTTGAAACATTCCCTGTAATCCTTACAGATAGTGATGGTGTTGTACGTGCTGACGTACCATTCCGTCGTGCAGAATCAAAATACTCAATTGAGCAAGTTGGAGTAAACGTAACATTCTACGGTGGAGAACTTGATGGGTTAAGTTTTACTGACCCAGCAACAGTGAAAAAGTATGCACGTCGTGCACAACTCGGTGAAGTTTTCGAATTTGACCGCGCAACTCTTCAGTCAGATGGTGTATTCCGTAGTAGCCCACGTGCATGGTTTACGTTTGCACACGTAAGCTTCGCACTCATTTTCTTCTTTGGACACATTTGGCACGGAGCACGTACAATCTTCCGTGACGTATTTGCTGGTATTGATCCAGAATTAGACGAACAGGTAGAATTTGGTGCATTCCAAAAACTTGGAGATGTAACAACTCGTCGTCAAGCTGTGTAATTGTAATTCAGAGGAAAAAATATTATGGAAGCTCTTGTTTATACTTTCTTACTTGTGGGAACTCTTGGAGTTCTCTTCTTTGCGATCTTTTTCCGTGACCCGCCTCGTATTGTAAAATAATAGCGGTTCTTAAGGAATAACATAGGGTACACGTACAATTGTACGTGTACCTTAATTCTAAACTTAAAAAAACCAATGCATTCAGACTTTTTGATAAGGATTCACTAAAAAAGTTGTGTAAAGTTTACAGAATGAATTAAACTAATACTAGTTGAAACAAAGTATTGCTCTATACAACTTGTTTAAGCGAAGATGTCTTAAATGTGTTATGCAATGAAATGATGATTTAATTAGGTAAATAGCATGACTATTGCTCTTGGTAAAGTTGATCAAGAACGCGGTTGGTTTGACATCGCAGATGACTGGCTTAAGCGTGACCGTTTCGTATTCGTAGGTTGGTCTGGACTTTTATTATTCCCATGTGCATATTTCGCACTTGGTGGATGGCTTACTGGAACAACATTCGTAACTTCATGGTACACACACGGTTTAGCAAGTTCATACCTTGAAGGATGTAACTTCCTCACTTCAGCAGTATCAACGCCATCAAATGCGATGGCACACTCACTTCTTCTCCTTTGGGGACCAGAAGCACAAGGTGACTTCACACGTTGGTGTCAACTTGGTGGATTATGGACATTCGTAGCTCTCCACGGATCATTTGGATTAATCGGGTTTATGCTTCGTCAATTTGAAATTGCCCGTGCAGTACAAATTCGTCCATATAACGCGATTGCATTCTCAGCACCAATTTCTGTTTTTGTTTCTGTATTCCTTATTTACCCACTTGGACAATCAGGTTGGTTCTTTGCACCATCATTTGGTGTAGCTGGAATTTTCCGTTTCATTCTTTTCTTCCAAGGGTTCCACAACTGGACACTTAACCCATTCCACATGATGGGAGTAGCTGGTGTGCTTGGTGCAGCACTTCTTTGTGCAATTCACGGAGCAACTGTAGAGAACACAATTTTCGAAGATGGAGATGGTTCAAACACATTCCGTGCATTCAACCCAACTCAAGCAGAAGAAACTTACTCAATGGTAACTGCAAACCGTTTCTGGTCACAGATTTTCGGTGTAGCGTTCTCAAACAAGCGTTGGCTTCACTTCTTTATGCTCTTTGTACCTGTTACTGGGTTATGGATGTCAGCACTTGGAGTAGTAGGATTAGCAGTTAACCTTCGTGCATACGACTTCGTATCACAAGAAATCCGTGCTGCAGAAGATCCTGAGTTCGAAACATTCTACACGAAGAACATCCTTCTTAACGAAGGAATCCGTGCATGGATGGCAGCTCAAGATCAGCCTCATGAAAACCTTGTATTCCCTGAGGAGGTACTTCCACGTGGAAACGCTCTTTAATTCAACTCTTGTTGTTGGTGGTCGAGATCAAGAATCTACTGGGTTCGCTTGGTGGTCTGGAAACGCTCGTCTTATCAACCTTTCTGGTAAACTTCTTGGTGCACACGTTGCACACGCAGGACTTATTGTATTCTGGGCTGGAGCTATGAACCTCTTTGAGGTTGCACACTTCGTACCTGAGAAGCCAATGTATGAGCAAGGATTAATCCTTCTCCCACACCTTGCAACACTTGGTTATGGTGTTGGTCCTGGTGGGGAAGTTCTCGACACATTCCCATACTTCGTTTCTGGAGTTCTTCACCTTATTTCATCAGCTGTTTTAGGTTTCGGTGGTGTTTACCACTCAATTATTGGACCAGAAACACTCGAAGAATCATACCCATTCTTTGGGTACCTTTGGAAAGATAAGAACAAAATGACAACAATCTTAGGAATTCACCTTGTGCTCCTTGGATTTGGTGCTTGGCTTCTTGTATGGAAAGCAATGTATTTCGGTGGTGTTTACGATACATGGGCTCCAGGAGGAGGTGATGTACGTGTAATTAACTACCCAACTGGTAACCCTGGAGTAATCTTTGGGTATTTACTTAAGTCACCATTCGGTGGTGATGGTTGGATTGTTAGTGTAGATAACATGGAAGATGTAATCGGTGGACACATTTGGATCGGAACAATCGAGATCCTCGGTGGTTTATTCCACATTTTTACAAAGCCATTCGCATGGGCACGACGTGCTTTCGTATGGTCTGGTGAAGCATACCTTTCATACAGTATCGCAGCAGTGTCAGTAATGGCATTCATTTCATCGGTAATGGTATGGTTTAACAACACTGTTTACCCTTCAGAATTCTTTGGACCAACTGGACCAGAGGCTTCACAAGCACAGGCATTTACATTCCTTGTTCGTGACCAGCGTTTAGGAGCAAATATTGCTTCAGCACAGGGACCAACTGGATTAGGTAAATACCTTATGCGTTCACCAACTGGAGAGATTATCTTCGGTGGAGAAACAATGCGTTTCTGGGATATGCGTTCACCATGGGTTGAGCCACTTCGTGGACCAAACGGGCTTGATTTATCAAAACTCAAGAACGACATTCAACCATGGCAAGAACGACGTTCAGCTGAATACATGACACACGCACCGTTAGGATCTCTTAACTCTGTAGGTGGTGTAGCAACTGAAATTAACTCAACAAACTTCGTAAACCCACGAAGTTGGCTTGCAACATCACACTTCGTGTTAGGTTTCTTCTTCTTTGTTGGACACCTTTGGCACGCAGGACGTGCACGTGCAGCGGCTGCTGGATTCGAAAAAGGAATTGATCGTGATACAGAGCCAGTACTTTCAATGCGTCCTCTTGACTAATACTCAAGACTTCATTGGTATGTTTTTAAAACACCAATAAAAAATTGAAACTACAGATTGGGCCTTCTTCTGAAGGCCCAACTCGAGATAAAAAATAAAATTTAAAAAATATAATAAAAAGAGACAAAAAAAAAGTAAGACAGCCGATAGGTTTTTTGCTACACTACCTATCAAAAAGGGCATGTATCTCAGCTGGATAGAGTATGTGGCTACGAACTACAGTGTCGGGGGTTCGAATCCCTCCTTGCCCGAAAGACTTCACTATTCCCAAATTTAAGAAAAGAATCATAATCGAACGTTATTATCCAATGTAGCTTTATACCAGAGCACACCCCAGATACAAATTGTCGACTGAAACACCTTGAAAAACTTGCGAGATATAAAGGTTAACACAGGGAAATGACGTTTTTAATGAATGTAAGTAAAAGACATGATCAATACACCTGTAAGCCCCAATACGTTGCATAAAATTTCATTTTTTCAAGTATATGGTTTTAGAAAACGGCCGTGATATAAATCAGTAGCTGTTTTACAAACCAAAAAATAAATAATTCTATTACAAAAGGTTAAAGATTGAAATAAAAGGTAGTATATAACTCTAATCTTTTTATTATATCGGAGTGAAATAAACATACCGAAAGAGCTTACCGGTAAAGGGCTTATAGCGTTTGTAAACAAAAAATTTAAGTCTATAGGAGTTTATTTTCTAACTTTGTATAAAAAATTAAATCAACCGAAAAATATTTTCATCTAATAATCAACCGGTCCAAGAGTATAAAGCTATTATAATTAGTTTGACACTATATAATGAATTACATATCTCCTTCAAATACATATAGAAACAAATAACAAGTAAAGGAAATTAGTATATCAATCAGGTTAGTTCGAACTAACAAACAAATTTATCTGGATAATAAATAAAAAAAAGCGTTAAAGTAAAGATAAATATCTATCGAAAGAGGCAGACCTCTAAATAAAAAGGCTATCTTTCCGTATAGTTATAAACGAAAGCAATAACTGCGTTTCAAAACACATCATGGAGAGTTTGATCCTGGCTCAGAAGGAACGCTGGCAGCGTGCATAACACATGCAAGTCGAACGCGGAAGGATCCTTCGGGATTTGGAAGAGTGGCGAACGGGTGAGGAACACGTAAGAATCTACCTTTCGGTTGGGGATAACTTCTGGAAACGGGAGCTAATACCCAATATGCTGTGGAGTGAAAGAATTTCGCCGAGAGACGATCTTGCGTCTGATTAGCTTGTTGGAGTGGTAATGGCACCCCAAGGCGACGATCAGTAGCTGGTCTGAGAGGATGGACAGCCACATTGGGA
>CEPT01070509.1_pt1 | contig 79161 bp, 114 predicted proteins | sample 356221 | NCBI WGS metagenome assembly CEPT01 (sample SAMEA2620081, study PRJEB7988) | marine metagenome | isolation source: saline water (ENVO:00002010), including | reverse complement strand
CATAATCTTCCTATTGAAGACTTAATTGCAATGTCTTATCGTCCTACTATTTTAAATCCTCAAGATGTAGACATTTCCCAGAAGTACAATGGAGAATAAAGCCTGCATGGGTGGATGGCCAATACAAACATACCTCAAAGAGAACGTTCACAAAACAACCCCTTAAATCTAGGGACTTTTAGTACTACATCTTTACGGATGCTAAAAGGAAGCCTTGGTGCTAAGAATGAAATTATTACAGGAGGTTATGGTCGAGAAACATATAACCATTGGTTTCAAGTAACACTTGCTTCAGAAGCATGGATTATTTTGTTTAAAGCATCTTCTGCTTTAACAACAGGTAATTCAACTTTATCTACTAGGAAGTCTCCTCTTACGACTCGTTATTCTATTAGTGTTTATGATCAAAATAAAAATCCCATACAAGGAAGGAATATTTTTCAAGCGGATTCAGCTTTAGTTTCAGCTAGTCGTGATGGCTTTCATACTTCATTTAGTAATAGCTATACCGGCCAAGTTATGGCTGCCCAGAGTGATTTATACAATACATCTAGTGCAACACGGGCTGATGAAGGGGATGATCGATACTTCCCTTTGGGTGCTGGTAATTATCTTATTTGTGTTTCAGCAGAACGAAATGAAGCTTTTCAATACGGTGTAGGTCTTGTTGTTGAATTTCAAACACCACAAGATGAATTATTTTTCCTTTGTGAAGACACTTCAGAAATTACTTATCTAATTACAGAGAACGATCTTAATTCTGCTGTTGTTGAATTTGTACCTAATACTGTTACATCAGGAATTACTTTAAGTACTTTAAATGGTTTTACAGAAGATTTATGTACAATTGTCGATCCTAATGGTGTAGTGCAAGTTGATTATGCTAATACAGATGGTAACCCTTTGTCTTGGTTGATTGGTCCTGATCCAGGGGACATTGCAATTGGTCGTGTTTTATTAGATGCAACAGAAAATTGGATTGATACCACTCACGAACATTCACTAACACAATGGAAAGAAGCATGGCAACGAGACCACTCAATGGATGATAAATTTCCTGCAATATTTGCTACCTATACAAATGTTGCTTAGCATTACAATGTAATTGTGTCTTTTTAATTATGACTACTGAGCCTTTAGTAAAGCAACCTACAGACTTAATTGGTGATTATTGGAAGGGAAAAGCAAAAGAAAAAAAAGAAAATCCTACTACTTTGTTTAAAAAATACTGCGAAAAGGAACCTTGGCAGGTAGAATGCAAAGAATACGATGTCTAGTTGGTGGCTTCTTTAATTACGAATGTACCCCCAGTTAAAGTTTGGGTTCGTAAGGAGTATTTACGAGATCTTAGAGACGGGCACGGAGAATATGTCCTGGGCTATTGGACATCAATTAAGTCTCTCCCTGGCCGTGTTTTTTACTTTGAAACTTTTCTTCCAGAGTACGGAGCTTTGTATGACAAGCTTCCTATCTCTGCTTTTTTATTGTGGGATTCCGATTCACCAGAAGAACCACAAGCACCTCTTCCTGATTTACCCTTAGAAGAACTTCAATTTTGGAATTGTTTTAGTTATGACATTACCACGCTGGAAAAAAATCTTCCCTACACAATGGGCTGGGAAATCAGAACCAAAACAAACGGGTCTTTCCCTGGGGAATACTTGTTTACTATTGACAGCTTTAATGGGGACCGCTCTAGGGTTGATTTATCTTTCGCCGAAACCCCGGATGAACACAAGTCCTTTAACGTTATTGCATTGCAAACCGGTCAGATCGCTCTCTACCCAAACAACAGATGCCGTATCACTGACCCTTCTTTGTCACCTGAAGCTCTTAAAACACCAGACTTTTTAGTTTCAACTCGCTACTTACAAGTTGAATCTCCTAATGCAAAGTGGGGACGACTCGGTGAGTCAGAAGAATATTTTTGGGAAACAAAGACTGAACAACAAAAAAAATATAATTGGAAATTATTTAAACCTGTTGATGATCAGGAAAAATTTGACAGGTAGAATGTAATTACTTACAGAAGTAAACATGCACGAACTTCTCTCTAATCCTATTACTTGGATCGTTGTTGCTGCTGCATCTGAAATCATTGCGTTATCTCCTTTAAAAGATAACAGCATTATTCAACTTGCACTTAAGGCTGTATTAAACCTTAAGCCGTCAGTAAAAAAGTAAAAGGAATCACTCCTGATGATGCTGTCTTTATTGCACAGTGGTCATTACGGAGTGATAAACAAAGAATTAAAGATGAGCTTGAGCGCAGAAAAAATTTAGCGCTGACAAATCATCGTATTACAAAGTCTGTTGATCAATATAAAAACCAAACCAATTGGAAACCAGTAGAACTTAAAGGTCCGACTGGATCAGTAGAAGATCCTTATGGACTTTTTAATCGCAAGGATGAGTGACTCCTAATTCAATCCTTTTTGTTTTAGCAATTGCTTCGACTGCTAACCAATTAAGTTTTTCAGATGTAGTGTTTTCATCTGCAAAATACCCAAGGGTATCCTCTAGTAATTCGTATAACTCTTGAAAAGTTTCGTTGTCCATGGGTAATTAATCTTCTAGTGCCTGAAACCAGAAACAAAAACCATTGTTTTTGTCTAGCCAGTCACGTAGTGCATAAGCGTCTTCTTTAGACATTGTCTCACATTTTCTTTCTTTTCCAATCTCCCAGCAAACATTAACTCTTTTTTTATATTCTTTTTTCATTTAATCATAGCGTTAAAGAGGAGGGCAATTGAAATTAAAGCCCATTGCGCCAGGAAGAAAACAATTGCTGTGTTAAATTCCGAAGACGTTTTTGGTGATTTCATATTTTTTGTCACGGTCAGCTTTACCGTTCCAACCCCCATTAATTCTATAGCAACACTCATCAAAGCCTTTTGTAAGGCAAATGTTTAGCAGGTTATTATCTTTAATCCAAGGTAAAGCAGAACGGAATGGGTAATGTGCAGTGACATATTCACATCCGCGTTCAAGAATTAAAGGGTCATGTAACTCTTCTGCTGCCCGTGAGTAATTGTACCTACCGGTTAGCATTAGTACACCTGCTCCTTTATATTTTGGTCCGTCATTAGGGCCATTACCTAAGTCAGAACGATTGTTGTAGGCTGTTCCGTCTGCTATTTCAGACATCCAGCGAAAATTACCTGTCTCATGGAGAAGGTTGGCAATAAGCATACACATTGCTTCTGTATGCTTATCAAAGCCAGAAGCCATTAGTAGCTTATTAAAGTCGCCACAAAAAGTATGGTCAAATTTATTCGCAGCATAGCCTGTTAACTGCTGACAAATTTGTGGCGTAATGACTTTAGTACTGGGATTAGCTGGCCCAGCACGATAAATTTCTGCAAACTCATCAAGGATCTCATCAGGAATCTTGGATTCTAAATAGTTCCAAGCTGCGATCTGATGAGATAATTCCTTGTAGTATTTTGCTGCTTTATTCAGATTGATCGTCACTGGTTTCTCCTTCTTCAGTGGGGTCACTTTCTGGTTCAAACGTAAGAGTTTCCAGAAGTTCGCCAATAAGTCGTCCAGAAAATGCAACAAGATTTGCGTCTCCGGTTGAACGTGCAGCACCAAAAGAATTAATAGCAGACACCAATTCAGATTGTTTGCAGGCCATAGTCAGTAGTTATTACCTAAACAATATATCAGTTATTTTCTAAAGTTGCAATACGGTTATCACTGATGTTTAACCTTTGCCCGCTGCAATAGCATCATTGAAAGGAGTTAAGTCCTCTGTCGTCCAATAATCTTTTGCAACCATAATTTCTAGATGTTCGACATTACGATCTACTGTTGCTGTCTCTTCTTCATCACGTGATTCAAGAGCCATCAGCTCATTGATTAAATCCACGCTATCCAAAGCAGCAGAGTAATGTTGAGCGATCTGTTCAGCAGTCAGTTCCATCTCATCCATGATTAACCTTTAAGTGATTCAATTTCAGTTTGTAGCTCTTTGACCATTTTAGTCAGTTCCTGTACAGCATTGACTAATACAGGTACAAGATGCTCACCTTTATATTTTAGGTGATCAGGATCTTCTGCATCAATTATAACAGGATTGTCTCCTTCTAATGCAAGGATGTCTTGCGCTTTGAAGCCATAACGAACATCACCGCTTGGCTCTTCAGTATCACGATCAACCTTGAATTGGAAAGCAGTTGGCTTGAGTTGATTAACAAAGTCCAGTCCATGAGGAACTGAAGCGAAGTTCATCTTATCGCGTTCGTCTGATGTAACTGTCCAGGAGACTTTAACGTAAGCATTGGTAATCCCGTTGTGTCCTAAGACAAGACGATTGCTCTCTGTAGTTACATAAAATGTTGGGTTATAACTGCCTCCTGCATCAGTATTACCCAATCCAATATTGCCAGAGCCGGTGGTGAGACCTTCTAGTGCCGATCTACCAATGAGAGTATTGCAGCTTCCCGTTGTGACTGCATAACCGGCGCTAAGTCCAATAGCAGTATTTTGTGAGCCAGTCGTTGTTTGATAAAGAGCTTGATAACCTATTGCTGTGTTGTAATTAGATGTTGTGCAGTTGTGCAATGAAGTGTATCCCAGGGCCGTATTGCCATCACCGGTAGTGGCGTAGTAATGGGAATACATTCCAACAGCGGTGTTGTAACTGCCACTAGTATTATCATTTAGTGCTTGATATCCAACGGCAGTATTTCTCTGGCCTGTATGGTTACTAACCAGTGCAGCGTAACCCAAGCCTGTGTTAAAGCTGCCTGAAGTATTTGCACGCATTGCGTGGAAGCCAACCACAGTATTAATCTGGCCACTGCCGTTATTAAGAAGAGCCTCGTAACCAACTGCAGTGTGATAACTACTAGTCGTAATTGATTCAAGTGCTTTATAACCTATGGCAGTATTGTATATGGCAGTTGTAGCTGACTTCATGCAGTTAGTGCCAATGGCAACATTTGCATTTACTGTGGTACTTGAATATAAAGCGTGTAATCCAATAGCTACATTATTGCCGCCAGTGCTATTGGTGTATAACGCCTGATAACCTAATGCAGTGTTTTGAGTGCCAGTAGTATTAAAAGCGGCAGCGCTTCGGCCAATAAAAGTGTTTAAGGTGCCGGTTGTATTGGTGTAACCTGCATAATATCCAACTGCAGTATTATTAGCGCCTGTAGTATTATTTGCTAATGAAGATAATCCTACAGCGGTATTGTTACTTGCAGAAGTATTTCTTTCTAATGCCGCTAAACCAATAGCTACGTTATTAGCGCCGCTACTGTTGCTATTTAATGCACCATAACCTGCGGCTGTATTATTTCCGCCACTAGTATTCTGTGCAAGAGCTGCATATCCTAAGGCCAGATTACCTCCGCCATTGACATTTGCAGCGAGAGCGTTATATCCAAGGGCTGTGTTGTTTGTAACACCACTTGCACCAAGGCCAACTGTTAAGGTGTTGATTTTGGCGTCTGCAGCAAACTCTGCCGAACCTGCTCCATCAATGGTCGCTACATCAGCTGTGTTACCTGGATTTCGTATAATAAATGATGAATCAGACGCTGCGACGGCTAAAGCATCATAGATAGTGATAGGACCAGCAAACTCTGCCGAGCCGTCGGCTTTAATAATTGCTTTTTGAGTACGCGTTCCACCAAGATCAGAGTGAAAGGTCAGCAGTCCATTGGTGCCTGTAGTGGTTTGCCTATATAAGTCGATTGAGCCATTTGAATAGAGTTTGAATAAATCACCAGCCGCATTGATGCTGCCGTTATTAAGTAGCTCGATTTTTACTGGGCCAGATGATTCATACGTCTGGAAAGCAGAAACTGTATTAGGCTGTAGATAAGTAATTCCTGTATTAACTACTTTTACGTCACCATTGACTTGTAACTTAGTGCCTGGAGACGAGGTGCCTACGCCAACTCGTCCTGAACTATCGATAACTAAACGATTACTACCGCCTGTAACTAAATTAAGAGTATTAGCACCAGCAGAAAATAAACCAGTATCTGTATCACCTTGAAAAGTAAGAGAAGGCTGAGATGCAGAACCTAATTGTAAAGTTAATTTAGGAACAGGTGAATCCGTAGTAAGAAGGGTACCACCTGTAGAAGGCAAAACAAAGGTTTGATCTGCTGCTACCGCAGGAGCTTGCAGTTCAGAATAACCAGAAGTTGCACCACGAAGCCTTAAGGTACCCGACATTTTACTACGTTACTTTTTCCTAATTATAAATCAGGTTTCCGCAGCTTTTTATACAGAGCTTTCTTGTTGGCTTTCTTTGTAAGCTTCAATTAATTCAGCTGTCCAAAGAGCACCAGCAACATCTTTCACTTCTTGCGGCGCTTCAGACACATCATCGCCAGGACTATAAACTGTCCGGTGATATGAACGTGCTACCTCAACACCATCTTTTTTAATGATGTCAGCGCGGCGGCATTGAATAATGCTGGAAGGAGGAATGATTTCTAGTTTGTATTCAAAAGATTCTGTAAAAGCCATTAGGATTTATCTCCGATAAAAACAGGTTTAGGTTTTAGTTTAAAGCCAGTCGCGGGCTTAAGTAGTTTTATAAGTTCCGCTCATAAGGATAACAAAAGAACTATCAGTAAGGATGGGGGCAATATTTGAGGTTGGCGTAATGCCCATCATTCTAATATATGTTTGATTATATTCTGTAAATCCGCCATATTGAGTACCTGATCCTGGCATGGTTAAATTATCTACGTATGAGATAGCCATAGATCCATACCCTCTTTGAAGGTCATTCATAGCTGTGAAAGGTAAACCTCCAATACGTAAGTTTCCGGTCCCAGTCATGCTATTCACTTGAAGACGAATCTGAATATGGCATAATTGGCCTACTTTTACATAAGCGCCAAATTGAAGACCGTAAGTTGTATTTCCAATTGTTGTTGCACCAAAGGCATTTGGAGTAAAAGTACCTTCTTCGTAATCGTCTAGTGCATTGGCTTGTGCAGTATCACCGTTGAATGTCATTCCTCCAGTTGAAAGAATGCGAACACGTTCTTGTAGGCCAGTAGAACTTGAGTGTACGTCTGCGGCTGTTTTAAATACAATCTGCCCATCATCTTGTCCAGTTCCATTATGAGAACCCATACTTATGGCTGCAATTTCGCTTCCATTTGCCCATCCGTAAGGTGCTGCCTTAATTGAATACGGGATATTTTGAGCGACAGTGCCGTAAGTTCCAGGTGCTCTGTATGGACCAACAATTACATCACCATTTGACCTGATGCGCATCCGCTCGGTTGATGACGCGGCGCTACTTGCTGTGGTAGCAAATTTCAACCCAGTTGGATGACTAGATCCAGCTGTCCATGCTGCTTCTGAAATAGCAACAATATGGCCACCTGGATTACCACCTGGATCAAAAAACTCAATTCGACCAAGTTCTTGATCAGTACCGCTTGGAGTTGCTCCTTTTGAGAGCCCAATGGTGGCTTGATTAGTAGATGATGCGCCGTTGCCTTTCAAACTAAGAGTCATGTATGACTGAGTTGCGCCTGTTGCTCCCACCAGCAACCGACCCGAGCTGTCGATACGCATCTGCTCACTGTCTCTTGTAACAAATTTCATGTAACCGCTACTGTTGTCGTATAAAATTTGTCCATCAGAATGGTTGTCAGTGTCTCCCATATGAAGCACACTAAGGCCACCAGGAGTCGAATACAGAGCAAGTTGAGCATTAGCGTTTCTAACTGTTAACTGGCAATTAGATGCTGCTGTAGTACTGCCAATTATTACATTTCCCGAGCTGTCTATTCTGAGTCTCTCGGTTGTGCCAATCTTAAACGTTAACGAGTTTGTTGTACTTGTGCCAATAGAGCTAGCAACGCTTCCATTCTTGCCGAATCGAATATGATCAGCAGCTTGCGTATCATCACGACTAATGTTGATATAGCCTCTGCCTATTTCAGTACTGTTGAGATCAGCAGGAGTTCCGCCAATGCCTACTGCTGTAGTTAAACCAACAAGGAGATTTCCCGAGCTATCAACACGTAAACGCTCAGTTGCTGCAGTTGTAATTGCTACTGTATCTGCTGCAGGTTCATAAATACCAGTATTGTTATCATCAATAAATGTAATACTTGGAGCACTAACTGTTCCTGAAGCAAACTCTGCTGTGCCACTAACAGTTAAATTAGTTCCGCCTGAAATCGTAATACCGCTGGCAAAAACAGAAGTACCATCAGATTGCAATACGATATTTGGCTCCGTTGCATCTGTGTGCTGGAGATTAACAACTCTGATGGTACTCATTTCTACGCAGTCTAATATCTTCTATTTTAACGCCTAAAAACTATGGTTTATTACCAAGGTACACCTGCAGCTTCTGTAGGGTTTTCTTGTTCATCAAGATTAGCTGAAAGATATGCTTCTAAAGACTCAACACTTTCTTCGCCTAAAGAATCTTGTACCCAGCCGATACAATCAGATTCCGTAAGATCTTCGTAAGGAATAAATCCTGGATCAGAAGGATCTGCTGAATATCCTTGTGTACCATAAACGCCTGCAGTATAAGGTTCACCACTTACTTCTTTACTAGGACGTGATGCAGAAAGATTCCAATGAACAGTGTAAACAACACCATCAGAAAGTTTACGGTCTAAAGTATTAATAGACCAGGTATAAGTGTCAGCCATTTAACTAAATCTTTTTTACTAGTTTAACAGTATTATTTATTTTTTAATATCGCGACTTCGGCTTCTAGGGTTTCAATACGATCTTGTGCTTCCTGCAATGCTTTGATTGCCATCCACATCATCTGCTGCTCTTTAACGCCTTTGCGCAGAATCTCTTCCTTTGCAGGCTTTACAACAATGCCATCTTCGTCAAGTTCAGCTTCTTCAGCTCTTTGCTTTACCCAATCAACAATAAGCTCTGGAGATGCTTGCTCTACTTCTTGAGCAATAACGCCAAGACGCTTATCATCACTGTCAGTATCTTCATTGTAATGAAATTCTTTAATGTTCCATTGCTTTACAGCATTCCACTTTGAATTGCTGGAAACGATATTTTTCTTTTCGCGTTCATCACATAAATTGCCATTATTGCTTTGATAGTTAACAAGACCTCCGTTCGCATAAATAGTAGCTCGAAGTGCACTACTGTCTGCGCAATATAAAAATTGATTTGTTGTATTGTTAGGAGCAGAATTGGGATAAGCAATTAAAACACCATATGGCGAAGTTTGATGTGTATTCGTCACACAGGTAGTCCAGTTTGCAGTACTTTGCCGATCTTCGTGGTAGTTAGAGGTAACCCCATAATAATCGTTTGTGCAAGTACGTTTATGGAATCCGTTAGCAGTGATACGTACTCGCTCAGTTCCATAAGTAGCCATAGCGATGAAGCCACCTTCATAATTCCAGAAGTAGGCATCAGTACCGCTGCCCATTCCCATGACAATACCGTCAGAAGCGCCAGAGCCTGTGCCTGTATTTGTTGACTGGAAATAAGCAGAGGATGCTGCACCTGCATTATGGATTTGAACATATCTATTAGGGTCAGATGATGTAGATTTGCCAATAGATAGCGTTCCATTGTAATGCAATCGCATCCCCTCGTTTCCTGACGTGCCAAAACATAAAGCATCAGTATTATGTTTGTACTGTAGATATCCTCTATAAGCCTCTGTGCCAGAAGTTCCATCAGCCAAGAAAATTGATGACTCTCCTGAAGATGTTGAGTCAATGGTTAGGCTGCAATTTCCACTATTATTCACAAGAGTTAGTTTGTCAGAACCGTTATAAGTATCTGTACCTCCAATCCTTACGACACCAGTATTGTCGATGCGCATCCGCTCTGTAAAGACTTCATTTCCATATCCAGTGCTAAATCTCAGATCACCTCTATCATCCCAAGTACCATGATCTCTATGAGATGAAATTTTTGCACCACTGTAGCTGGTGCCTTCAAAAAGTAACGCCCCATATTCATCTCCATTAGATGAAGCTGAACCGTTCCTTTGAATACGAATAGCAGATGAACCAGCAGAAGCCTTTTTTACATGTAAGTCACTTTCAGCAGTTGTGGTTCCGATACCAACTCGTCCCGCGCTGTCGATACGCAGTCGCTCGGTTGGGCTGCTACCTCCATCCGCAGTAGTGGAGAAGACTAGGCGTGAAGGTTTGTCGTTGTTTGCGTGCGTTCCGTCCGCTTCTGCAAGAATTTCAGCGCATTGTTGATACGAACTACCGGCATTACCCCAAAACCTTATGGCTCCAATATCGTTCCCTGCGCTAATTGTTGCGTCATCTCGCCCTAGGCTCAAAGTTGCTGTACTTGTATTCACCACCTGAACACTTTTAGTAGCGCCAACATCAGGTTTACTGGTCGTCCCAACCAATAACGCTCCAGAGCTGTCGAGGCGCATCTTCTCTACGCCATTTGCATGAAATATATGATTAAAAGCTTCGTATTTTGCGTTTGCCCATCTTGTGTTAGTACCACCAGTAAATCTAACTGAGTTAGTTGCATCTCCATTGGCAGAAGCACCACCGGTTGTTGCTAGGTGCAGAGAAGTATCAGTCGTACCTGTTGTTAAGACTGAAAGTTTATATCCAGGTGAAGTGTTACCAACCCCAACATTTCCCGCGCTGTCGATAAGAATTGCATTAGAACCAGCAGTAGACAGACCAATACTATTGGTGCCTGCATAATATAAACCGTTGTCTGTATCACCACTAAACGTATAAGAAGGCGCTGCAGCAGTACCAGAACTTACAAGTACTTTTTCTGCATCGAAACTACCACTGATAGTTAAACCACTAACAGTAAGATCAGGATTTTCTAAAGAAGTACATCCTGTAATTGCACCGTCGCCGCCGAGTCGTAATGTCATTGTTCTTTAGATTAAACGATGGACCAGTTTTCACCAGTGCCAATAGTGACAGTGACACCAGAATTTAAATAAATAGGACCACAGCTTGTGGCATTTTCTCCTGATGGCAAAGTATAACTAGTCGTTACATTTTGCTCATTCAATAGGAATACTCTATCACCGCCAGAACCTGTAGCTCCTCCTCCAAGAATTGCCCACGTTCCGTCGTAACCTTCAAATTGATTGAGGGTTGTGTTGTACCGGATCATACCGGTAGCTGAAGTAGTTGGTCGAGCGGCTGTTGTACCAGACGGAATCTTTAATGCTCCGCTGCTAAACATATGAGTATCACCATTTCCGGAGATACGCCACCATTCACCCCCATCGGCTGTAATTGAAATTGTGTTGGGGGCTACTGTAAAAATACCTGTATTTTCATCGTCAATAAATGTAATTGACGGAGCAGTAGCACTACCGCTTTCAAAGTAGATTCGATCAACACCAGACAATGTTCCGGTGACTGTTAAATCTCCAACAATGCCTGTCGTAAATCTTCCAATAGCACCTGAGATTGTGCCACTAGTTGTTGTAATATTACCTGTTACGGTATTGTAATTACCGCTATTTGTAATATCTCCTTTAACATCTAAGTCACCATTAATGATGACATTGCCGCTAAAAGTAGGATTACGAAGAAGTCCTGAAACAGGAACAGTAACACTAGCCTCGTTTGGAGAGACCCCTGTCGTAAATGTTATAAAATCAACGCGGACTTCGCCAAACTGTGGCATGATTAAAGGATCTCAGCTACTACTTTTAAATACATTCTAACTCAGTTACCCCAAATTGTTAGGACCGCACCATAGGTACCAGAAGAGATTGTTGCTTTTCTAGTTGCTCCTGCAGTGAATTCAATTGCGTCTCCTGAACTTGTATATAAACCTGTATTTGCATCATCAATAAAAGCAATACCTGGATTTGCTTGACTACCTGAAGGGAAAAATGCTTGATCTCTACTTGTTAAACCACTTTCAAAATAAGCTTCTCCACTAACGTTTAAATCACCACTAACTGTTAGGTTGTCACCAACAATAAATACATCATCAATATAAAGATCGTTGAACTGACCTGTTGTAAAGAGTGCTGTTTCGCCTGTAACAGTGGTACCAGAAATAGTTCCAGTGACTGTTAAATTTTGTCCAATAAGAATACCGCTAACAAAATTACTTGTACCAGTAACCGTAATTCCTTCACGGAATACACTAGAACCACTAACAACAATTCCACTATCAAAGACTGAGTTGCCACTAACTTCTAAATCACCACTAACAGTAAGATTGTCTCCAATGACAAAGTCGTCGTCAACAAATAAATCTTGGAATGTACCTGTTGTAAAGAGTGCTCTTGTACCTGTAACTGTTTGTCCAGAAACAGTAGCACCCGATAAAGTCGTAGCAAGTACTGTTAAACCAGTGACAGTACCAGCAAATGCACCACTTGCTGCTGTTATTTCCTGTACGGCATCAATAAATTCACCGGAAATTCGATAGCCAGTGATTGTATTACTAACAAATAAATCACCGGTAATTGTAATTTCACCACCACTAATGACAATACCGCTGATCGTGCTTGTCCATGTTGGTGCTTCGCCTGCTCCTTGAGAAACTAAAACTTGTCCATGGGCACCGTAGTTTTCTCCTGAAATACCCAGGGCACCATAACGGCTAATGCGGAAACGTTCTTGTCCACTGGTTGTAAAACCTAAATATTTTTCTTCTGCTGGGTTACCATCAATAACACCGCTTGTAACAAAAATACCTGTGTCATCTTGTCCTTCAAAAGAAATAGAAGGTCTTAGAGCAGTACCAGAAGCAAACACTCCTGTCTGTGCATGAATTGTGGTTCCTGAGAACGAAGTGCCAGTGACATTAGTAAAGACGCCTGAAGCACCATTGAAAGTTGTAAACTCTGCGCTCGTTCCAGTAGCTGTTACAAAATGACCACTGGTTGTGGAAATTGTTGTGCCAGTAATGGTGCCACTAACATAAACATTGTCACCCGAAACAGTTCCTGTAATTAGTGGAGCTGTAATAATTGTGTCAAAATTACCTGATTGAGCGGTAATGATTTCACCGCTTACTTCTCCGGTTACTGTAATACCAGAAGCAAAGTACCCTGAACCGCCAACAAATAAATCTTCTAAGACAGTAAAACTACCGCTAACAGTTTGGTCACCACTAAACTGTAAGTTTGCTGCGGTTAATGTTTGAGCTTGAACATTAGTAAATAAACCTGAAGCACCAGTAACGGTTATACCAGAAAGATAAGTAAAGAAACCTGATGTTCCTAAAGTAACAGCAAGACTAGCTGTATCTCCTGTGATCGTAGTGCCAGAGAATGAAGTAGCGTGTGAACTAAAACCTGTAAGGTTTAAAAACTGTCCGTAATCACCGGTAATTGTGGTACCTGACAGATTAGTAACATCAATAAAAGTACCTGTTGTCCGTTCAAAATAAGCAGAGTCACCTGTGATATTGGTACCAAAAACTTGTGTTGTAAAGACTGCTGTTTGACCAGTTAAGGTTGTGTACTGACCAATATCACCTGTAATTGTTGCACCAGAAATAGTGCCTGTTGCATTAATATCATTGGCATTAATAGTCCCACTATGGGTCAGAATGCCTGTAAAAGTAGCATTATTATTTGATAACGTATCGATCTGAGCGACTTGAGCATAAAGATCGTTGATATCTGCATCAACAATAATGCCTGAGACAACACCAAAACTTTCACCTGTCAGGGTTGCGCCTGACATTGTGTCAAAATAACCGGTAACAAAATCAATTGTTGTCCCGGTAATCATTGTAAAATTACCTGAACTGATTTCAATAAAATCAGCTACAACATTATCAACTTCAATTTGACTGCCAGTGATTGTACCAGTGACTGAAAAACTGCCACTAACACTTAAATCACCGCCAATAAGAACAGCTTGAAAATCTGATGCCCCACTAACAGACAAAGTATTGAGGCTAGTGTCTCCACTAACCCCAAGGTTTCCTGTAATAGTTACATTGTTATAAGTCGGATCTTCGCCTACGTTAATATAATATTGATCTAGGTAACTCCTAAACCCACTAAAACTAATCTTTTTATTCCTTAACGCAGGATCAACTTCAAAGACGTGAACCAGGGTCAGAAGATCTGCATTAGCAATATCTACCGATTCAATCGTCGGAAATTGTGAGATCTTTCTATTGGCCACCTATTTCTAAAGTCAAGTCCTAAGTGATATTATAGGACTGCTTATTTCTCACGAATTTCAATTCGAGGAAGAATATCAGTAGTAAAATTCCAAACTCCCTGGATGCCAAACACAAGGCCACAAGAAATAGCAAAGACAACAACTACTTCAGCCAAGGTTAGATTTCGCCTGACGTAAACAGTTCTTACTTCTGGTTCTACATATTGTTGAACAGAAGGAGTAGGTTGCGGGACTGGTTGTTGTGGAATGGGTGCAGGTTGTTGTGTTACTTGTTGGATGGCTTGTTCCAGGGCAATACGCCGCATCTCTTGAAAATCAGGAACAGGAGGAGCTTGCTGTGCTACTTGTTGTTGTTGTGCAGCAGCATATTCAGCAGGGTTTTGAAAGCGAGGCCCTTCAGGGTTTTGATAATAATTACCTGTCTCTTGAGGAATATTACTGGAAGGGACTTGATCTTCCATTACACTCGCGTTATTGTTCATTGAAAGTGTAGCATTAATCAAAACCTTTTGCGATGAGCAAAACTGAAACCGGTGGAATCGTTAAAGCAATGGGTGCTATCACCGCTGAACTAAGAGGAATTCGCAATATTTTATCTTCAATGTGGCACAGCCGCTACCAAAATGAAGAAACAGATCTAGTTTCTCCAGAAGTGTATTCAGATGAATACATTTCTACTGAAGAGTGTGCCCGACGTTTGAATGTAACAGATCAAACTATTCGTAACTGGATTCTGCAGGGCAAAAAAAAGAAAGATTTTGGTTGGCAACAGGGTGTTCATTACATTGTTATGCCTGTTGGAAGCCATAAAAAAATGATTCGTATCCCATGGAATCAACTAATTCTCTCCTATAGGAAAGGAGAAGATGTTAACCTGAGAACATTTGACCCAATTAATTCTGTTGATTTATATTCTGGCGATTCTCGCAGGAATTTAAATCATGTACCGGATCCTTCTGTTCCTAATGTAGAAGACTAAAATGACTCATCGTTTTGAGGGAATAAACATACCTGAACTTACTTTTGATAACTATCAAGAGCAGCTTCCAACTAGCTTGGCAAAACAAGTAGAAAAATTTTTACCTCCGGAAGGTTCTTTTGATGAAAATATTATGCGTCGTTATGTACAATCTATACGTGATTTTGAATTAGAAGATCCAAATAGCAGTATGACTTTAGCGAATCGTTTACGTCTTGCTTTTCAAGATATGCAGCCAGAGACGATTTGCAGTCGTTTTCCTAATGCTGATCTACCTTTAAAGCGACGTTTACGTTGTGTAGCTGAGTATTTAATTCGTTCAGGAGAATTTGATAAAGTAAAAGATGATAATGGCAAGCTTGTTAAAAAACGTGGTATCTTAGGGAAAATGGTTGTAATTTATCAACCATTACCCAAAATGCTTTTGATTTTACAAAAACAAAAACTTTTAAAAAATGGACAGACGTGAAAAACTTTTAGCTGCTGTATGCGGTAAAGACCTTGAAGGTAATAGTGTGCGTTATGCAGATGCAACTATTAAATTAATTCTTGGTGATATGGGCAAAGAATATATGAAATTCTGGGAGATCGAAGGCCCAGGGGCTATGTGTTTTCAGCCAAACAATGCTGAACGTACAATGTTTTGGTTGACGTTAGAAGAATTACATTCCGCTAAAGAACAAGCAGAATCTAGCAACGAAGGAGACTTAGCTGAATCTTTTAGGCGAATTTTAGAATCCGTACAAAAAATCAACCCTACCGCTGGCGCTGGTTATATTCTGAATGACCACCAAGGCATGCGTTACTTCTATATTAATTACAATAAAGAATCTGAGTAATGGGTCTTAAAAGGGGTAACGTACGCTCAGAGGACTTTGAATGGATTTCCAATCGTGATTTGGTTGATTCTGCCCACCTCCTTATGGGCCAAATTGATCTCGATCCAGCTAGCTCTGCATTTGCTAACGAATACGTCGGAGCAAACCAGTACTACACCCCAAAACAAGATGGTTTAAATGAAGAGAAATGGTTTGGCAATGTTTACTTGTTTCCACCAAGCCAGTCTTATTTTTGGCATAAGAAAAGCCAGCGTTGGAAAACAACACGAGGTCTATCGCCTACCCTTACTTCAGGGCATGCTCTTTGGTGGCGTACTTTAAAACGTAAATGGCTTTCTGGCGAAATTGAACAAGGTTTATATTTTTCTAATTTTATTGACATGACTATGTATTGTCAGGATATTTTTGATCATCCTGTTTGTATCATGAAGTCACGTCCTACTTTAATTCGCCATTACTACGCTGACGACAAGGTGCTGTCAAGGAATACAGGTTCAAGTTTAATTGTTTATTTACAACCAAGGAACAACATCGCAAATGCCACTCAAGAATTTGTAGATCTTTATTCTGAAAAAGGACGAATCCTTGTGTAGGATATTAAGACTGAGAATTTGTCATGTCTGTTTTAAGCGATAAAGAGATTCGAGAGTTTGCAGAAAAAGGAATGATTTCTCCTTTTCAAACTGAACTTGTTAGTAAAGAAAACGATGTTCCAATCCTTAGCTATGGACTTAGTTCCTATGGTTATGACATTCGTTTGTCACCTAATCAGTGTCTTTTATTCGGGGGTGTCCAGCATGGAATGTGTGATGCCAAAAATTTTGACCCTGATATTTTAAAGGAGACGGAGCTTCATGAAGATGAGCGAGGAAAATATTTTATCTTGCCTCCTTTTGGTTACTGTCTTGGCGTTGCTGTTGAACGCTTGGCTTTACCCCGAGACGTTACCGTGGTTGCAGTGGGTAAAAGTACATACGCCCGCGCTGGAATCATGGCGAACATTACTCCAGCAGAAGCTGGCTGGGAGGGCCATTTAACTTTGGAGATCAGTAATTGTACTCCCTTGTTTAATAAGATCTATGCCAATGAAGGTATTTGTCAGCTCTTGTTTTACCAGGGGGAACCTTGCGAAGTTGACTACCAAATGCGTAAAGGAAAATATCAAAAACAACCGTATGAAGTAGTCTTATCTAAGGTTTAAGAAAACATTGTGTATGGGTAGTACAACCGATTTGTCGAAGGCTGCGGTTTATTAGCGTAGTTTGTGGCACCAGCTTTGCCAAAGGGATCTCCTTCAATAAAAGCTGGTGTTTGTCCTTGCTTATCTGTAAATGGTTGATCGTAATTCATCTTCTGCCGAAACTTTCCGGCTGACCTCTTTGCTCGTAGAAACTTTTCAACACGATCTTGCTGCTTCTCGTTGCGAATGTCCCCAGCATATGCAGTACCTTTCTCCTCATCATCTAATCGCCGTATGTCAACATCATACGCACGCTCAGGCGTTAGATCAGTAACGTGTCCACCAGAGCTAAGGGCCATTATTGCTGTGCATAAAAATCATCATAGTTGAATTATAATTGAACTTAATTAATGAGAATAAAACAGCATGGATTTCTTATCCTCCTTTATTAAAGACAGCGACGAGTTAAAGACTCGCCTTGCTACTGTTTCAGATTTTGGACAGGAATTAGATAATGAAAATAATGATGTTCCAGTGTATGATCAATTCAATCGAGGAATTGCAGTGACGCAACAATCGCGTCCTCGCATGAACTTAGCTATTGATCCTGAGGCACAACCAAGATGCGGAGTAACGGGCACAATTCCAAGCGCAGAGCAAGGTATAGCAATGGGTGCGATGCCTCAACCACGACAATTGATGGTGGACATGGGGGATTACGCGCCGGAGGAGATGGAGATGGACGAGAAACGTCAACGGAAACTAAAAGCTGGTTTGAACCAGTAACAGAGGAAGAAGAATTAGCTGTTAGTGATTGCCCAGGGGGAGTTTGTCCCGTGCCTTGGGCTGTTGATACTAGTGGTGATCAAGAAGAAAAAGAATTAAAAGAAGAAGAACAAAAACCTTACAGCGAAAAAGTATGGAATAACTATGTAGAAAAACATCAAGAAATTTGGGGAGATACTGTTAACCATCCTTCCCATTACACTGATGGCACCATTGAGTGCATTGAAGCCATCGAAGCGCAGTTAACGCCAGAAGAATATAAAGGCTACCTAAAAGGTAACGTAGCAAAATATGTTTGGCGCGAAAAGCATAAAGGGGGTATTGAGTCACTCAAAAAAGCTCAATGGTATCTAAATAGACTGATTGCTTTAGAGTAATTAATCTCTCTGACGCCAGTCGTCAGTTTTTTCTTGACTAAACCACTCAACAATGTCATCTGCACTCTTAAAACCAGTGCGATGATTCGTTGGGTCTGGATCACCAAGATCTAAACTATTCATAAAATCATCTAAGCCGCCTTGTTGCATTTCTGGATTGTTAGCCACACGACGTGCTCTTCTCATTAGCTCACCTGCAGAACGATTTGCTTTTGCTAATTTTTCTGCCCAAATCATATCTGCTAATTGAACCTCTTCTTTGTTTACAATTTTGTTACAAATAAATTCCAATCGAAGGCGATATTCCGTTGACAACATACATTTAGTCTTTCTATTTAAATTATAAACCTAAAATCAACCAAAAAATGGCATGATTTCATCATCATCTTCATCGTCTTGACTAGCCATTAAAGTCATTGCCAATTGCGCTAACTCAACGTCACTAGGGATATCAAACTCTAATTCAATATTTTCTGCTTGCATCATGTCTTTTACTGCCTGGATTTCCAGGAGACGTTGATGATACAAATTCAAAAGCGCAACGTAAAGTTGATCCCATGTCAATTCCTTTGCTTCTAACTCTGCTTTACGCATCGCAAGTTGCAAGTGTAGCGGTAACTCAAACTCTGTAGTAGATGTTGACTCACCCATGCTTTTAGCCTTTACTCTATTTATTCTAGTGTATAGACTTACTTTTGAAATTCAAAAATCAAACGCAAATCATCTTCTGAAAGGTCGAAATCACCGGCATCATTAGCATTGTATTTGTTAGCAAATTCTGACAATGCATAGGGATTAATCTCTGCTTCTAGTTGTCGTATGGCTGCTACTTGTTCTGGGGAAGCTTCATAAGTTCTAAACGCTTTTAACAAGACATCTCCTGTCAAACAATTTGTATCTAAAAATAAACAAGCTTCTTGCCTTCTTCTATCTAATAAACCACCTATTACTTCATGGTCTTCATTAAAGATCCATTTACCAAATTCTTGGGCAGCTAAAACATAGTCTTCATTTTCGCAATAGTCAATAATAGAGCTGTATAAAAAAGAATCCCAACCGACTGAATGAATAAATGAAATAAGACCTTGCTTCATGTGTAGGTCAAGTTCAAGATTTAAACAATCAAGCTCTTCCGAAATGACATTAATTTCATAAAGCAAATACTCTAAAGCCTTTTGCCTGGTGCAACAATGGCCTTGCTTGACCTGTGAGCCATCAGGATAGAACTGAGTACCATAACCTAGGGTATAGGGGTCTCCTCCTGTTACAGGATCAGGATAAGCTTTTTCATTAAAGCCTTCAAATGCTTTAATAATAGAAATTGCATCCTGATAAAGATACATCGGAGACCTGCATATTTTTATACTATATATTATTTTCCTTGTCCACGGAGTTTTTTGCGTCCGTGATTTGGTCGAGAATGTTTTCCTTGTCCTTGATTTGTTTTCTTTGGTGCACCAATAACGTAACCACCGCCTTTAATGTTCTTGCTCATAAATCCAAAGAAGCTTCACACATAATACTAAACAAAAAAACCTTTAGTTGCATATATCTTTCTTGTTCTTCAGGCGGTCTTGCTGGTGAACCTGGCCAATGCTCAAGAGCATCTGAAACAGCTTGATAAAGAGTACGGCAATCTGCAATACTTAAATTAATTTCTACGTTCACCATTTCACTTTATGTGACCAATATCTAGCACTCATTTTACTTGGTTTGCTATCTTGTGCATCGTGTCTCGCATAGTATGACTTCTTACGTGCTTTGTCTTTGGCTGTCTTCGGATTTTTTCCCGCACCCTTTACGCCCTGTTGACCGAATCGAACAACTTTTTCTTTCCCTTTATCGCAAGCTTTTACAACGTGAGACTTAGTTTTATGTCCTGGTGTTTTCTTTGGCTTGTTGCAAGCCATTTTGTCTTTGCTTAATTTAGCAGCTTTAGCTGCTTTCTTATGTTTTTCTGCCATTATTACTTAAAGAAAGTAGTATATTCACTAATATAATCCCTCCCAGCATCACTATAATAATCTTCCTTTTTATCATCAAAAAGATTAAAATAGTTTTCTGTATCATCTTTGTCTTCTTTTTCTTTATCTCCTCCACCAAATAAATCACTATCTGTGGTCCCCATAAAAGAACCAATCTGAGACATTGCTGCAAATGGATCACTGGATATTTCATTTAAATTAAAGCCGGTTCCCCCTGGCAATGCTTGGGTAATCATTTGGATATCTCCACGATCAGCGTCTGGCATGAAATCAGTAAAGAACTCATCTTCTGTTCCTGCATAGCCAGCATTAGCAAAAATCTGATATAAACTACTTTGGTTTTCTGGATCAATATCTTTTTGATCTTCATCTCTTTCAATATAAGTAACTCCTAAACGATCTTGTGTCGGCTTTAATTTTTTTTCATTTAAATATTTAATTGATTCTCTAATCTCTTTTGCTGCACCAGTTCTAGTGATATCAATAATATATTCTTTTAATTCATCAAGACTTGTTTCTAGGTCTAAGCCAAATTCTTCTAATATTTCTTTCCACTCAGGGTTGTTTTCTGTTGGATCAATACCCTCTAAAAGGTGATCAGCAAATTCTTCTGGCGTAGTAAAAGCAGAAAAAGAAGCGTCTCCTAAATCTAATTTTGCTTCAGCTACTTTTGGAATAACTGTATCAACAATGTAGCCTTTAATATCAGCAACGCTAGTAATATCTTTAGCTGGATCATAAGCTAAATTTTTACCAATTGCATCATAATGTAAACGTGAAAATTGTTCTTTGTTATTTAAATCAACACCATAATAGTAAGCATATTGATTCCAGGTAATCCCATTTGGATAAGCTTCTGTCTTTGTTCCTTCTATAACAGCATTAGGGTTGGAAATAGCAGTGGCGTAATCAGCTTGAACACGCTCTGCTTGTTTTCTATAATCATCATCTCTAGGCCCTTCAAAACCTTCTCTTGTATCAATTGCAGTAGTTGGATCAAAGTAAAACGTATGATCAAACGTTTGATCAGGCGTGGCCTGAATCATACTTAATTTTGCTGCTGCATGAGCAGACGCTACATTTTTAAGTGCCGTCATGGCATCTTGTGTTTGAAAAACGTTCTGTTCGTCTTCGTCTAATGTGTCTAAATAAGAAATAAATTCATCCATAGATTTAGACTGATCAAAACGCGGCTTAATATAGTCATCAATAAAGCGATCCCTAAAGTCATCTTCAATCGCATAAATTCGTTTAATATTTGATTCATCTGCTTCTAAAATAGCTTGCGCTTCTTCTTTGTTTAAAGCAGTATCTAAGTCATATCTTTCTAATAAAGCTTTCCAATTGTCTGGGTTTTTAATTTCAAGTGCTCTATCTTTAGTTAATCCACGGGCTAAATTATTCGCATCCATTAACGCATTCCATTCTTCTGTTTGCGTTTCTGGATCTAAAGTATTAACCTTTTCCTGGAAGCTAGCCCATTTAGTAGCATCTAAAATAGGGTCTAAGCCTTCAATACTGGCTTGCATATTCCCAGTTATTTCTTCTATATTTTGATATCTTTCCAGCATGGTTTCGTCAAACCATTTTTGCCAGTTATATACACTACTGTTATTAGAAATACCCGTAGCACCTGAAAGCTGATCTTCAAAAGATTCGGTTAAGCGATCAACGTTAACTCCTGCCATTGATAAATAGCCACCAATTCCGCTATCGCCTATTAACGAATTAGCAATGCTTGCATTCGCACCATAAATTTCATTAAAACCAGGGAGACCTCTATATATATTTAATTCACTTTCTCGTTTTCTTTCTGCGTTTAATTTATCTACGGCTGTTTTTAAAACATCTAAAGCTAGAGCTTGAAACCTATCTTGTTGTTCTAAATCTTTTTGCCCAAAGATATTAAAGACACTACTCTCTAAAAAACTAACAGCATCTGTATTAACAACAGGGACACGGTTTCCATCCGCATCTATCTCATAAACAATTTCTTCTTCTCCATCTTCATTTATTGTTGTTACATATGGACTATCCCAATCAACTGTTAAACCACCACTTGCTGTCCCTTGCGTTAAACCTAAAAGGTTGTCACGAAAGGCTTGTTGTTCTGCATCTGATAACTTATTCCAGTTTTCATAATAGTTATCAGAAGCTGTGGTTTCTTCTTGTTTATTGCCTCGATTATCTTTATCCGCAATACCTGAATTTTTAATATCTGTATATGTTCCATGAAGAAAAAGTCTTATATTGTTTTCTGTATTCTCAACACCATATCCTCCAACAACATCTAAATCTGGAAGATAACCTAATACGGATTGTTGTGCATCATTCCAACGCTGTAATGCTGCTTGTCCTCGGCTTGTTCCTGCATAATAGGTGGAATCAAATGTCCCCATAGGGGGTTGTGCATAATCACTTGATGCTTTTTTAGGTACTTTATTTTCTAAATAGTAACCACTAAAAGTATTAAAGTCTCCGTCTGTAAAATCACTTTGATAAGTATTATATAAAGAGCCAAGGGCTCCTTCCATTAAAGCTTTATAATTTCCTCCCTCTGAATCATTAAAACTTTTTGCAATATTGTCGTAGTTTTGTTTTAATCCAGAACCAACAAGACTGCTTTCGTAAGATAACTTTCCGTTTTTTATACTAAACTTTGCTCCAGGTAATGCTCTTGCTTCGTTTTTTCCATAATTATTCCAATGCGAATTACCATAAGTGTTATAAGCTTTTGTTTGTTCTCCTTCATTTAAATAGTTTTGTCCATTTGAAGTTAATACAACTACGTTTTTAACAGGTGTATTTCCTACTTTGTCATGGTTTAAAACACTGTACGTATGAAGACCTCTTTGTTGGCCTGATCCTCCTTCCATTCCAACAACGTTTTCATCTTTAAATAAACCTTCTCCTGCAAAATAACGTACTCCTTTATGCCAGTCTCGCGCCATCACACGTTTTGCCGCACGTATAGCACGTTCGTTTACATCTGTACTGCTACCTCCATTTAAATCAATAAAGGCATTTGATTTGGCTATGTCTATAAATTTATCTTTTCGTTCAGGTGATAATGCTTTCCATAAACCATTTAAATAAGTTCTATGTTTGTCATAATATTCGTCCCAGCCTTTAATCCTGCCGTTATAATAAACATCTCCTCGATTAGGATCAAGTGCCATACTATCAAAGTGTGGCGTTAAATCAGCTTCCCTTCTGACATAATCTGCATAAATATTAGACATTATGCTGTTGCTTTGTTGCAAAGATAATTATCTACCAATTCTAAAGTATTTGACTTGACCCAAGTAAGAACTGCATCTAACCTTATTTCAGTAAAAAAATCTTGTTGTCGATACCATTCTTCCATTGGTTGACTAGCTTTATTTGAATTACAACGACGACAAGCAGGAACTAAATTATGCCTATTGCTACAACCTGATTTGTATTTAGGTACAATGTGATCTAAAGATGTTGCTGGAGCACCGCAATAAGCACATTTATGATCCCAATCTTTATATATTTCTTCTCTAAATCGTTTCTTGGCTAATCGAGGCGACAGTTCAACAAGGAGGGCGAGGGGTTCGTGCTCCGTTCTGAACATGTTTTGTTAGCCGTTATGTTATTTTAAGTCCACCAAACTTCATAAAAATACATCGCCCTTAAATTAAGGTAAACTACCTTGACGTTTTGTTTTGCAAAAGTACCTTAAGTATGTAGTTTCTATTTCCCAATGACACAAAAAACTTGGGTTCCTGTTAAGCAGGCATTGGAAGAGCTTGGTATTGATCGTGCCCAGCTATTCCAGATGAGGGATGACGGTACGTGCAAACTTGGTACGCATTATGCCGCATTCCCCGAGACTAGGTCAAGGGATAACTACCGTTGGAATCTTCCTAAAGTCAAAAAGCTGCTAGCAACTCAGCTAGAAGCTAAGCCGCACACAACTGCCGACATTGTTTCTTTCGAGAGCCGATTGTCCGACGCTGCTTAGTTGGTGTGTAATAAATCTTACGGACCTTATGGGCCAGGAGGACTTCGTCGAGCTGTGAAACAAGACCATCGTCTTGTGTTTGGTTTAATGCCTTGGAGAGACTTTCCCAACAGCTCTTCGTTTTGGAGGGCTGTTTTTCTTTGAGCTGAAACAAAAACACCCACTGAGGATGGAGTGGGCGCACGGCTCTTTTTTTGCATTGAAGATTAATCGAGTAATCTTCATTCCAAGAGAAGTCTTTTAAGTCTTCAGGAGTCTTACCATATACAGCCACCATACCAAACAACCAGGCCACTTTTTCTAGTCCTGGTTTAGTCATCAAAGAAAAAAATTCATCTAGAATGTCTTGATCCCTGGGCACATTACGGATAGTCATGAGTTAAGGGGATAGTGTGCTTACTATACCCATCGCTGGGAACGGGCAGTGGTGTAAAAATAGTGATCTCAAGGAACCTTCTGGAAACTTGATACAAGTATTCTATATTATTAAGATTTACTTATGATTGACCATCTGCGTTTGGTTTTTGTCCAGAGGCTGGAATATAAGCAATCCCGTTTTTGTCTCGCATAATGAATTGTTGTAGCTCAATAAATTCTGAAGGAAAATTAAAAAGCTTTTGTAGCATCGGTATCATAACCGGAGATTGACAATTAAATGGTGGAATGTCCATGTGACTAACACCATAATTTATAAATTCACGTAATGATTTAGTTTGTTCTGTTACTGTTTTATCTATTAAAGAACTTTCCCATTCCGACATTAAACCTGCATCAATAGGGAAGTCAGAAGGTTCAATAGGAAATTCTCCGGCAATATATTTCATTGCATAGATGTGTTTGCAATAACGATACTGATCTAAAACATATGTCCAATCATCAGAAATTTCAGTAATATCTAATCCGCTTTGTTTGTAATCTCCATACTTTGGCATCCCTTCTGCTACCTGTGTTGGTGATGGGTTATCACCAAATCCACGGCGATATACTTTACCAAAATCATTATATTGTCCTGGAGAGTCTCGATAGAGTGCTTTAGGATCTCTTACGTCTTTTGTTTCCCCACTGGCAGATATACCTACCAACTGATAACCACTAGGTGCAACAATTGTCAGGGATCTATTTTGTACAATCTTTTCATTAACTTCTGTCATCATTGCGTTTGACAGTTGTCCAAGTTCAAAAACCTCTTCAATACGTCCTGGTTTTATGCTTGAAACATTGGCTCTTGGGAATAAAGGTTTCTTTCTTACTCCTAAATTAGATAGATAAGCATAGTCTCTTCTTGTAAAGTCTTGACATGAACAACAATATCTTGCTCCTGTTTGTAAAAAACGTCCACTATGTGGTGGGATTCTTGATGGTGTAGCTAAAATTCCATCGATTGTTCCTTGTACAGAACCTAATTTTTCTAATTTTAAAATGCCTTGGAACTGATCTACACCAGCTAACACAGCCTGAACAAACCCAAAACGACGGTTTGTTGCTGGGTCTCTGCTTTCAAGATCAATAGCTTGTCCTGAAGCAGTAATAATTTTATCTTCAAGAATATCCCCAACAATTGGTTTTAATGTTTGATTTGTACCAGAAAAGGTTACGTACAGTGGAGGTGGTACAGGATTAACTGTATTAAACGTGCCACTTAGCTGCATGTACCAATAGTTTTCATTGTCTTGTGGTACTCCTAAATACAAAGTATTTTTGTTTACCTCTCCTGAAATCGCTAGTAATGTTCCTGAACTATCGGTTAAACGATCGAACCGTAGGTTCCCAGGCTCAATCTTTCCCGCCCAGTGAATACCTAACTCTTTATTTTTTGTTGGGAATCCTCTAAAGACACCTGACATCAATGGTTCTCTTGCTCCAATTTGATCAACTGCTCCTGTTGTCGTTGGAATAATATATTCAAATGGATATTCATAAGCCGTGTTTGCAAGGTTTGCTGCACCTAACTCCCAACCCCGACGCCATCGTGACCAGGTAGCTTCTCGTTCAACAGTGTATAAAGAGTTAGGTATTGAACCACCAAAAACACCTTCAACAGGTTCTACTTTATATTTTTTTACTTCTGGTGTACCTCCACTAAAAACAGATCCTTGGAAGCGTCCAAAAGAACTACCTCCACCGAATGTGTTTTTATTCTTTTTTGCCATGGATCAATAGTATCCGCCTTGCGCCACAATGTGAGCACCAGGAATATAGCCAGAAGCAGTATTGTAAACACCACGTTGAAGAACACCAACATAAAGCCTATCTCCACGCTGCAAATAAATACCACGATTCTTAAGTGGTGTCCTCGGTCCTAAACCTCCGGTATTACCTTGTTGTGGTACCGGTGTTGCAAGTTCAGGCATTACATCCGAACAATCAACAAAACCAGAATTAGTAGGAACAGTTTTGCTAAAAACAGGAACATAGTCACCGTCACCAGGGATCGGTACTGTTGTACCGCGAGTGTGGTAGACAACGAATGTAACAGCGGGAAGAGTCGTTGCACTTAAGGAAGTAAAGGTAAAACCTGAGGCAGTGGGGGATGCAACACCAGAAAAATGAATAGCTGTATTAACAACATTTAATGCTGTGTCACCTGTATAGGTGTAATAACCTTGGCCACTTTCTGCAGGAGTTGTTAAGACACCTGTGTTTTCTACGTAAACAATTTGGCCCTTTGTTAAACCAATAAAGGTGCCTGATGTATCTGCATTAATGGTGTAATCAGTATGAACAGCATTTGAAGTATCATCACGAAGAATCGTAATTGAATCAACAACACCGCCACTATTGTTGTCTGAACTTAAAGTTGCATCCATGTCAACAAGTAAGCCAGGACTTTGGCCACCTTGTACATTAAGATCCGTGTTATTACCAACAACTTGATTTGTTAGTCGTGTCCGTGCCAGCAACGGACGATCAACAAACACAGGTTGCTTATTGGTATTAGTGGCTGTCATTTACGTTACTGTCTTATCTATCTATTTTATCCTACTATTAATTAAATCCACTAAAGCTTTGATACTGTTTGAGCAAATTATCTGCAAGTTTTTGTCCTTGGTCTTGAAGTTGTTTAAATACAGTTCCTGGTCCTTGTCCTTGCCTTTGAATTGCTCCCAACATTTGCTGAAAAGGGTGACCAGTAGTACCAGTAGGATTATTAAAGAATTGCCCTAGCAATAACTGTTCAAAAGGATCTTTTTTTTGTTTGGGTTTTTCTTTAGGAGCTTCAACATTAATGTTATAGGTATTTCCCTGCCTTGATGAAGTATCATCATTAAAATTTAAATTAGTAAAAGCAGGGTCTGTTGCGTCATATACTGACCATGCTTGCGGACCTTGCATGTCATAAATATATTTAGCAGCTCTTACATTTGTTGCTGGATCATAAAGTTCTTCATTAGATTTTAAACCTAATGCTTTCCTTCTTTCTGGCCCCATGCCTCCAAGCATATTAATTTGAAATAAACCGTAGCTTAAGTCTCCTGTATCAGCATTAGGATTTAAAGCCAAGGGGTTTAATGACGATTCACGCCTAGCAATTTCTAACATTGCTGGTACTTGTTGCTCAGTAAAACCACCTTGCAACAAAAGTTTTGCTAGTTGTTTTTTACTTAGTGTTGTAGACATTATTGTGCCCCCGTTTGTGCGCTTAAGAACTTCTTCATAAAATCTTGTACTTCTAAATTACTAGCTAGCTCTCCAGCAATTCGTTCTCCTTCTAAACGATTACCTTCAATAAGTTCATTACGTGCATCAACATTAGTCATTGTTTGTGGCATTTGTACACCACGTTCTTGAATAAACGCTTCTCTTGTTTGAGGATAAGTATCAGGGAACATATTAGCCATTAAAGGATTAAAGGTTCGATCTGATGCCATTGGTGTTTGGAAGTTGCTATAAAGCTGTGGGTTATGTGCTTTATGAATAGCAAGTCCTAAATCACGTACTTGATTACGTTCTGCTTGTGTTTGAGCAGCATTCCTTCCTTGCTCATAAATAGCCATTTGATGCTGGAAAGGAGCAGTATCAACAGACTGTTCAGCAGAAGCAGGAAGGTCTTGGTTGGGATTAAAAGGAGGAAGTGTTTCTTGAACAACTGGTTCTTTTTTATAAATAGAAGATTGATCAAAATTAGGATCCCAACGAATTCCTCCACCTTCTTTTTTAGGTACTACTACAAAACCACCTTTACCTGTGCGTGGTTGTGGTACTGGCCCAATAACATCTTGTCCGGGCAAGAAGTCTACACCTTTCCCATTTTTTTTAGGTTGGAATGTTCCGGGTGTTCTTCCATATACAAAATCATCTTTTTTAGTAACTTGTTCTGGGAACATAACATCAAATAAAGCTTCTGCTCCCAGGGAAGTAGGTGTGTATAAACCTATAGCAGCCGCCGCACCAACAGGTCCAGTAGTGGGTACCCCAACCATTCCTCCTCCAGCTACTGCAAGACCTCCTGCGGCAGCTCCAGTTGCTGTTTTTGCTAATTGTCGAAGAGGATTTCTACCTTCTTTAGCTGCTTGTTGTGCTTCATATGCTCCATATCCAAGATCTACTGCTGGTCCAAGAAATCGTCCTACTCCTCTTGCTCCTTGTTTTAATACTGTTTTACCGCCTTGCTGTACTACTTGTTTAGGTGCAGATCGAGTAATAATGGAAGCAGGAGAAACAGAAGTAGGAACAGCTTGGTTCCAAGGCCCAGGGGGAGCGTTGAAACTAGGCATTACAAAAGGCTGTGCTGCTGGAACACGTCGTCCACCAATTCCGCCAAATTGCATAGGATTATAAGAAGAAGTCATGATTATCTAGTCGTAGCGTGAAGGTAGATGTTTGCGCCGATTGCAGTATCAGCAGGGCCAGGTAATGCCTGGATAAATTCAGCTCCTGATCGCTCATAGCGATACCGGGCTTGCATAGGATCCTTATAGTTAGGAACATAAAGAATCTGAGCAAGACGGTTGGTCTCATACATGTAGACCTCGTCCCAAAGCTTCAGGGCTTCTTTAATACTGCTGGAACGAATGGTACGATCAACGTCGCCAATAATTCCTTCAACCCTAGTACTTGGTACTTGGAACGTGTCCTCAAACGAAGCAAGTTGGGTTTTCTTTTCTGCAGCATCACAACGACCAATCTGAAGAATAATTTTGTCGTGAAACACTGCATCTGGAACAGAGTTTAATGACTCTTCCAGGCGTGCATAATCACCTGCTGGAACACTAACAACGTAGTATCCCAAATGATATCGAACACGACTTTTATTAAAATCAGATAGTTGCACTGTAAGCCGCCAGTATTTTTTTATTATACTTTGCGTTAATAAAAAAAGCCCCGAAGGGCTTTAATCAAACTCTAACCAAATCAGCCGCAAAAACAGAATCCCAATCAACACGTTTGATTTGTTTTAACTGATCCAAACTATGGAATCTTTCACCCGACAAAGAAAGTTGCAGATCCTTGATTTCGCGAGCAGTCTTTAAACCAATTCCTTTAATATGATCAGCAATCATTTGGGCGGTCGCTGAATTGATATTAAGGCGTGTCTCAGGAGGGAACTTACGAACTTCTTCTTTCGCTGCTGCATCTTTGACTTGAAGGGTTTTAACTTTTTTAGTTGCCTTCTCGTCTGGTACAACTTCTGTTTTGTAAGCGGTAAAGACTCGACCATCTTGATCTTCGATCATGAACCAGTCGCCATCATCCCACTCACTAACAACTTTAACTCGCGCTCCTGTTTTTACGTGCTGATAAAGCATAAGGACCAGATTAACTCTCTGGTCCTATATTACCTTAATTATCAGCTAACAGTACGGTTAGGCAGATACTGTTCCATGTCGGCGTAAGCAACAGCCGTATCAGGACGGATGTAGCAAACTTCAACCAGGATGTAACCAGTACGTCCAGCAGCAACATCATCAGCGTGAATGGAGAAGCCGCCATTCAGTGCAGTTGCGTTGGTTGTTGCCTTGGAATACACCTCGAAGGTGGTATCCGTAGTCAACTCTTCATACAGCCACTCTTTGGTAACAATGCCAGTGATGTTCTGGAAAGGATTAGTACCATAACCAGCGGAGCCTGCAGCGATGTTGTTAGAGGCAGCAACAAGGTTGGCACCTTCGACAACACCAGACGTGCTCACGGGGCCTGCAGGGCCGAAAGCAACGACTTGAGTAGCACCAGAGGTCATCAAGCCACTTTCTGCAACACGACCATCACCCCAGCCTTGGGCCACGGAAAGGTTTGTGCGATAGACATAAGCAGGGCGAGTGGTGTCAGCAGAGACAACCATGCCAGTGATGTCAGTGCGAGTATCATCATTCCGATAAGGGGAAGGAATGATAACGCTGGCAGAAGAGGTGTAACCGGTGGTAGTCACAGGGACATAACCACGCAGTTGATAGAACTGCCAACCGGGGTTAGCAAGAACTGAAGTAGGACCACCGTTTGAAGCGTCGTTAGAGCCACTGTCGTTGGTATCAATGTTTTTGTACCAACCGTTTAAAGGCTCGTTGAAGTTACCCGGATAAATTTTCTTGGCAGATAAATAAGCCATCTATTTCTCCAAATTAATAATTTTGACTTTTATTCTTATCAAACAGAACCGTCATCTTGGACGAAACTGAATGCATTAGTGATGAAATCTTTGTTCAAGATCTCAAAACCAGCATAGAGCTGCCAAATCAGAATGATGAATCGTGAGAAGTCATCATTGTTGTTAATTAGCACCTGAGCGTTAGGGCCGCCAATACCAACACCAACAGACTGAGGACCGAAGAAGAAACCTTGGGCAACTTCTTTAGATGCATAGTTAGCACCAGCATCGAATGAAGCGGTGACGTTCTTGTTGGGGAAGTTGGTTGACTCGAAGAACTTAACGCCTTCAAATTGCACACCAGTTGGCATCACAGGCTCACCAGCCAGGAAGTAGCCCTGACCAGCTTGAGGACCCATGTAGAAGCTGGAGTTGTTAGGCATCATGGGGTTAGCCATGTACATGCCTTGACCAGGATTGCCTGCGTAACGGGCGATCTCGCGGAAGTCAGGATCACGACGCAGGTGCAGCATGAAGACAGGATCGCAAATACAGCGATACAGGCCATCAGCAAAAGTAGGCACGTTGCGCTTACGCAAGTCCTTAACAACTTCTAACAGGTCAGTGCGAACAGAGAACTGTTGAATTTGGTCAGCATACTCAGCAGCAGTGTAAGAAACACGGCCAGTAGCATCTTTTTCTTTACCACCAGCAAAGTAGTAACCACCTTGGCTAGAAGAAGCGGCACCATTGGCTTCAGCTTTAGCAAGCTCGTCAATAAAGACGCGGTCGCGCCAACGCCTATAGTCGTCTAACAGAGTCAGTGAACCAATGCTCTGGTGGAACATGTTCAGGTTGCCGGTATCAAGCAGCAAACGCTGAGCAGTAATCAGAGTCTCACGAGCAATCTTAAAAGTAGAAGGCTGAGTCGGATCACCCGGATCTGCAGGGCCTGTGTACTCTTTCAGCACAACCAACACTTTCTCTTTAGTGATGTTGCGGCTATTAGCAGTACCAATTGTTTGATCCGCAATACGCTCACGGCTATCCTTTGTACCAGGTGCTCCCCAAAACTTGTAGCGATCAAGCTGGACCGTTTGGCCTGGCTGGGAAGTAAAGTCATGTACAACGACAGGTTCAACTGCCATTTCACAGACATAGGCGGGATGCGGACGGTATAATTCCGCGCCTAAGATTTTAGGAAAATCGTTATCAAGAAACACTTTCTTTTATCCTCCAGATATTCGGAAAAGTAAGTAATCGGGTGAAAGATTCAGGCAGTCTATTGCCCTATCTAAAGAAAATTTTAGCAGTCTGTAATTTATTAGACTGTTTTAAACATAACCTCGCATGTTAAGGCGTGAGTTCATCGTATTAGATGAACCAGGTAATTCAGGATCAATCGCACCTTGGAATCCAGGGACTCCCATGGATTGATAGAAGTTTGCTGAACCACCACCTGATAGGCCGCCTAGACCTCCTGCTGCAGTAATCATTCCTGCGCCTAAAGCTCCTTGTGCATAAGGTATGCCAGCCATATAGGTATTTGCAGCTTCACGCATTTTAGCTCCTTCGGGGGAACTAAATTGAGCGCCAAGTTCAACACCTTGTCCAGTTGCCCTTTTGCCCATATCGTCAGCTCGTAAATTTTGCGCAATAGTGCGTTTTGAAACAAGCCTACGCATTGAAGGAATAGCAGCGCCAGCCATACTGCCCAAAAGAGCAGCATTTCCAGCTTCAAATAATAAACGTCCGGGGCCTTCTTGAGAAGCTTCCCCAGACGTAATATTACCTAGAGTTGCAAGGCCAGCAGCAGCAGCGCCGCCAGCCATTGCTGCTTGGCGAGGGTCATTAAGCATAGGCTTAATTTTTTCATTTGCTTTTTGCAAATATTTTCCTGCCAATTGCATTAGATCACTCCATAACAAACAGTTTGTTTGACATGACGCGAGGATCTGCCTGGTTCATAATCCGCCAAGCTTGGCTGGGATCAACATCCATTTGTTGCTTAAAGGCACCCCAGAAATCTTGGGGAGCTTGAGGTGCTTCTGCCATTGGAGGAGCAGGAAGACCAGCAACATTCATGCCTGGCTGTTGAACAGGAGCGGTAGGATAACCAGGGGTTTCCAAATCTTGCTCAGATTCATACACCGGATAAGGACCTTCGGGACCGAAGAACTTCAAGGTGTAATCAGACAGAACGTCAGGATTGGTCAGGATCTCGTTGTAAGCCAGATTTTCTTGGTGCTCTTGCACTGCAAAATTGGCATAACCTTTGAGAGTATCAGTTGCTTCATGTCCCCAAGCAACTGCACTATCAAGCATTCCTTCCAGGTTTAGGGCGTACTGATTTAGAATTGCCGGAGCCTCTGTTCCGTAATTCGCCACCACCATCCGGCTTTCCGGACTCCACTCCAGGAGATTCGCCACGTCCTCTAAGGAGTTGATCGAGGAGGTTTGGGAAGAGCTGCTGGATGAGGTCTGGTTTGTTTGCCAGGTCTGCGGAGCCGATGGTGCCGAGGTCGGTACCTGGGCTTGTGTTGCTCCGTAATTGGCCGGGCTGTACTGAGTCGGTTGTGACGGTTGACCCTGGAATGGGGATTGAACCGGGCTTCCCAACAGGTTCACCACCTTGTTGAATGCCGACTCCCATGGATTGCCCTGGGGTACCGCCGAATCCTGGGATTGGGGGGCGGATACTGACGGGCTTGGTTGGTAACTGGTAAGTCCCTGCGGTGCGGCCTGGGGTACTGCCTGGGGGTAGTACGTTCCCACTGATGTCGGAGCCACTTGGGTCGGAGCTGCCGGTGCTGCCGGTGCTGCCGCCACGTAGTTGCTCGGAGCCACTGCCGCTTGGGGGCTCGTCTGTGGGATCGATTGGACGGTAGCGTCCTGCATAACTCATCTCCTTTTGTAATGCTTCTAAGGTTCGATACAGATATGGAGTTAAGTCCAAACGAGGATCTGCCGCCATGGGCAAATCTGGTGCTTGTGGGTGAGGGGTCTGCATCATTCCCCCCACTAAACGAGAAAACTGGGAATAAGCTCCCTGTAATTCGTTGACCATCCTGAACGGGAAGCCCGAAAGCATTTCCGCTCTTTCCTCATCTGTTTTGGATGGGAAAAGATATTTCAGTGCTTCTATGCTATCAACTCCTAATTCCTGTAAGTTTCTTACAACAATAGAGTTGTTCAGGATATCTTGTGTTGAGTCCTCATAAACTGGACCCAACCAGCGCCAAAGCATTGTAATATCACCATCTGGAATTAAACCTTTAACACCAGGGGGAATCATTTGTGCTTGTACACACGCCATCATAAGTTGTTTCATGCGGGCGTCAAATTCTGCTAATGCTTGGTTATACATTTGCAGTTCTTCTGCAGAAGCTCCTTCTTGTGGAGGAATAGGCTTTTCAAATTTTGCTGCTGCTGCAAGAGTATCTTTAAAAAGTTGTTCCTCTTGATAAATAATTAATTCAAGACAACGGCATAAACCATGGGTATAAATTGCGTTTGCTTTCTTTTTAGAAGTTGCTGACACACGACCGAAAAGAGACTTATACTCTGTTGCCGTTACACCTGCTGAAATTGACAGCTCATCAACTCCGCCTAGTGATGTTCTTATCTCTTCTCTGTATTGGCGTACAAATGCATTCTGGTCACCAGAGATGGCGTCGGGTACTATATAGCCCACACGATCATTCGGTTCTAGGTTGGCGATTACCCGTGGAACGCGGATCTGTCCATCTACACCACGATTAATTGGATCTTGTTTAAAGGTAGAACGACTTAGATTTGCAGGACTAGTAAAGCCTGAGTTTGCTGCAATAGAAGGTCGCTGTACTGCACCGTCACCACCTGACTCCATTAAGTCAGTTTTAGGACGGGAAGATAGTAATGTTGGATTACCAAAGAACTGTAAGTTCTTTCGCATGTTATGAACAAGACTATCGTGAATAACAATATGATTAGCTAACGCATCAAACTCTCCACTGCCTTCCATAGAAAACCCTTTCGGGTTATTAAAGATTTCTACACAAGGAATAAAACGCAAGGTATTAGGAAACTTTTCTGTCTTGCCTGGCATTTGAATATTGACATTATCAAAAGACATCTCGCCTTCTGAGTGTGTCTCTTCAATTGTGTTTGCTTTAATTGACAAACGAATATAACGTTTCTGACCAGGGGTTTGGTTTGGATCCCCAGTTAAGTTATAAGTACCAATATCTTGGAAACCAGAGTTTGGTTTCTTGACTTTATAACTGTAGATAATTACAACTTCTTCTAGTTCACCATCGACGTTGTAATAAGAACGATACTCATGACTACGAAAATAATAGAGACGATAATTATTCTCAGTAGGCCGGATATAAAAAAGTCCTTTTCCATCACACAGGAAATAATCCCATATTGAATCAAGACGAGTATCTAATTTGTTATATTTGACAACTTTATCGATAAAGTCTTTGCGTTGATTACCAAAGTTATCTTGTGACGGGAAAAACTCAACTCCTTGGCGGATACCAAAGAGTTTCATCTGGGCAATATGTGACGCAACAATACCGGTATCGATACCAGCTCCACCATCACGCTCTACGTAAGCATCAATGATTTCTTTAAGACGAGCTTTAGCGTCAGCCATTTAACTATTTACTGCCCTTTTGTTTATACATCCTAGCAGCTCTGCCTGCTTTTTTAGCTTTATCTGTGTTAGGAATAAACTGTTTTCCTTTACGAGAACCGGCTCGTTTCTTGCGATCAGTATCTTCTCTTTCTTCTTTGGAAAGCTTGGCCCATGCTTTCTTAGGAAGATAGCGTTTAGTCGTACCGTCTTTTTGAATTGCTTTATCTGCCATCCTTGTTACGTCTCCGTTATGCATAAGAGAAATCAAAGTTAATTCCTGCCAAGGAAGATGGATCTACTGTAGGAGTAGAAAAATTATTAAAGCTGCCTCCTGCTAACAAATCGCCAAAGGCTGCCGATTGATCTTTCTTGCCTGGTCCAAGAGTATCTTGAATGAATTGTTCTTTATCTCTAGTTTGTTGGTTTAACTTATCAACTAAACCCCTAACGTCGTCAATAAATTTGACAGGGTTTGAAAGAGCGTCAAAATAATTTTTTTGCGGGTTGCTTAAATCTGCTTGTGCAATTAGTTGTTGTTGCGGCATATCAAAATTCATTTTTAAATCAATGCCTGATTTGCCTGCAATCTTGCCAAAGTTTTTAGATAAGTAAGGAGAAATATCAACACCTTGTTTGTTGTCAATATACCCTAGAAGATTTTCAGCTCTATCTAATTTCCCTGATTTTAAAAATCCTTCAAAACGTTTCGCTAACTTCTTTGACTCTTTTCCTCCTCCTTGTGCTTTTTTAATATCTTTTTTTGTATCTTTTAAATCGTTAAGAGCATTATCAATATCTTTATAAAGATTTTTTGCTTCTTTCTCGTTTTTGATATTTTCTTTTGTTGGTTTCATTTGCTTAACAAAACCAGCAACGAGCAAATTATCATCTGCTCTTTCCTTGTTGTCTTTTAATTTGTCTTGGATTTTAGAAATTTTCTCTAGTTCAGATAAGTAAGACATTAGTTTTTCTCCATGTATTTGCCAGCGACTTTAATAACGCTGTCAATCTTATTGGCTTGTGCTTTATGCATTTTAGCGCTACCATGCAACTGTTTTTTAATTTTTTTTAAGTCCTTTATTTGTTTTTTCATGGTCTTTTCTCCCTGGGTACAGTGAATTCCAAAGGAATGGGTTTAGGTGGTTGATCTCTTGAATATAAATAAGCACGCACAAAACGACTTGGATCCATGAAACCCGCTACTGTTTCTCCCAATGCTCTCCAAGGTTTTCTGCCCGGTGTGCTTAGCTCAGGGTTTTCAAACTCATTAATAAAATCATATGTATCAGTAACTGTATAAGAATCAGGATTACCTGTTACGTTATAACGTCCCAAGCTGTATCGATAAGGTGCTGCTTCACGCTCTCTGTCTAAAGGACGCACCCCACCAAAAGGCCCGCCTAAAGTATCCCAATAAGGAGCAAGCATTCCTGCCGCTCTATATGAGTTAACAGCTCTTGTTTCACCTGGTTGTATTTCACCCGGCGTTTTATTTGCCCTTTCTTTGTAAGCAATTGAACCGTCTAGATTTATGTAAGTTGTTTCTGGACCTGGACTAATTGCTAAATTAACAGCACCTTGTTTAAACTCAGGTGATAATTCCAAATCATCTATACCCATACCAGTCATATAACGATAGGCAAGGTTTACATTTGGATCTAGTTTATTCAAAATTTCTGATTTAACTGGTACGCCTCCTCCGGGTAAAATTCCGCCAAGCGCTTCATCTGCTTTAGTCCAAAGTCTTTTATATTTGCCAGCAAGATTAAATAAAGACACTATTTTTTCTCCTTAGCTTTTTTAGCTGCTGTGACTGCTTTCTTTGCTTTACTTTTTTCGTATTGATCTTTAGTCTGCCAATCTTCTTTGCCCCACTTCTTTAGATCTTTTTGTTTCTTACCTTCACCACCTTTATACCCACCTCCTTTCTTCTTGTACTCAGCAGCAACCATTTGTGCTTTCCGAGCAGACCACTGACCAGGCTTACCGCCTTTACTGCCAGCCGTAATGCGTTTCTTGATGGATTCACGCAGTCCTGGCTTTGTATATTTAGAGTCGTCTTGTGCCATTAGCTTACAAATTTATTTTGAAATCCCATAGGAAGTCCTTGCGCCCTGGGGATTGGAATAAAAGGTGCATTATCTTCTGGAATGTCTTCAAAGGGAAGATAAGGCCCTCTTCTATAAGGCGTTTGTCCTCCCGGAATTGCATAACTAGGATCGGCTGTTAACTGTTGCACACCACCATAATCTTGCCCTGGATAATAAGGCATTAGCATTGGATTAGTAGGGCCGCCATAATAAGGAAGCTTTGTAAACCCACCTGTTCCTGCAACATTACCAGGGGCACCAGGAATATTCATTCCGCCACCATACGTGGGTGGTCGATAAAAAGGATTTTCTGGATAAGCTTCTTGATCACTTAAAAAGCCTCGCCCAGGATAATACGTTCTAGGAATTTCATCCATCGGAAAAGTGTATCCTTGCTGCTGCGCTACTAAACTATTCATTAGATACCTCTGGTAGAAACATTACCAAAGCCAGCACCTTTACTTCCTGGTCCTAAAAAAGACGCAGGTGCGACATTACGAGAAGGACGGGGAGAACTGATGTTACCTTCTGAGGTGTACATAAATTCTTCGTCAAACTTCTTCTTTCCTCTAGGGGGAATTTGACTCATATATTTATAAGCTAATTCCATTGGCTAAGAACTTTTTAATTATTCTACCTGTTCGTAACCTGATTCCCCATTCAAACGTTGAACAATAATCCCGTCACCTTTAATATCCCAAGACAATAGTGTTTCAGGCTCCCAGCCTAAAGTTTCAATAACTTCTTCAGGAATTTGGATGTATAAATCACCATTTTCCAGTTCTTCAACCTCAATAAAGTAACTCATTTGGAAAGAATCTTTTCCACAAGTTTATCAAGCTTAGTGTTGATTTCACTGAATTCATCATTCATTCTTTCCATCTCTCGAATATAATCTTGTTTTAAAACATATTCAAGAGGTAAACGGTCAATACGATCTTCTAGTGATCGCATTCTGCTAAAGACTTTTCCCACAAACCAACCGCCGCCTGATACGGCTGCAATGCCTAGTGCTATAAGTTGTTCCATCAGTAATCCAATTGCAATTTTCCTTTGCGTGTTAAGCCTGTTACAAGCCAAACTAAAGCATCAACACAATCATCGTGACTGCTAACACCAAAATTAGTTAGCTCTTCAAACATTGTCGTAAAGTTACGGTACCTGTTAAAAACTATTTTACGATCCTCAAACATTCCCATGATGCCTCTAAACCTGGCTAATTTATCTGCACGGAAACCTTTAACAGGATGCCAGATTAAATTATAAAGCCCCTCATTATTTAAGCAAATACGTTTAAAGTCAGCCTCTAAAGAAGCTTGATACTGCACAGCTTCTGACCAAATATCACAAGTTGAATATGTAGGAAAGTAAACACCATCTTGTTGTTGACCGATCACAGACCAATCATTTAAAAGCTCTTTTAATGCATCTAATTTTTCTAGGTTACCCATTACACGTAACCTACGGTAATCAATAATATGTATTTTATCGCCAATTCGACCACCAAGAACCATTACGGTGTAGTCATTCTTTTCTTTAGTGCCAGCAGAAAGGTCAACACCAATTCCAAGAGTGTCAAATTCAGTAGCAATTTCTGCTTTAACTAAAAGCTCTGGTGCCAGTGAAAGTTCGTTTTGCCTAACAATTTGATTCATATATTGAAAAGAAAAAGCAATAGGGGCTTGCCTTTTCTTCTCTTTTAGATAGTCTAGGGACCACATCTCAGGCCAATATGACTCTTCCTCGCCGGTCACCTCGTTATTTAAAATGGCAGAAAGAACAATCTGCATCCAATTATTTTGCTGACAGAACGTGGTCGAATGAATGTCATCATGACGGAAGCGAGTACCAAGACAAATTGCACGACCACCCTCAAACATTGTTGGAGCAATCACAGCATTCCAGTTATCCTGCATCATCTTTCGGATGTCTGGGTTGCCAATATCTGAAGCAGATTTTATCGGGTCATCAATTATCACAAGTTGAGAACGTTTGGAAGTCACCGATCCTTTAAGTCCTGCTGCACATAAAGTAAATTGTTCTTCACCTGTAACATCAATACCAGCAAATTTATGGTCGATTGACCAGTACTCATTACTCGTAACATTTTTGAGCAACTTAACTGTAGGGAAAACTTCTTGATATTTTTTTGATTCAATAATACGTTTAATGGTTGCTGATTTAGAACGTGCGATATCAACTGTATAGCTTAGATAAAGGATCTGTAAGGGCTTCTTGGCTTGCGTATGAATACCTATTGCCCAGGCAGTAAACAAGCCAAGTACAGTCGATTTAGCAGACCCTCTAGGGCCTAATAGGTCAATGTTCGGTCCTGCAATCTTAAGAAGACACGAACTATCGTTATTTGTTACTAGTTGACGATGCCATTCTTTGTGGTGTGCTGCTGGAGGTTTATCCGCTACATATTCACAAAAGAAACCAAAATCATCTCTAGCTTTTTCAAATAATTGTTCTTTGTCACTCTTGCGTACTTTATGCTTTTTAGCAGCAGCTTGAGCATTACGTCTATAAGCAAGGTGACGATGAGAAGGCACTATTTAAACTATTACTGTTTAAATACTACCTTATTTTTTATCTTCGTCTTTATCTTTGTCTTTGTATTTCTTAGCTGCTTTAGCTGCTTTCAATCCTTTCTCAGCAGATTCCTCTGCTTTTTTCCCTTCTTTTGATTCATTCTTTTTCTTAAAGTGCTCCAGTAATTGTGGAGGCATTTTCTTTTTAGACATCGTCTTCTTCTTGTTCAGGTGTAGGTGGTTGTTCGTTTAATAAATTCTGAAACGGTTGTGGTCCAGGACCTTCTGTTTGCTCAGGAGAGTTATTCATTAAATCCTGAAAAGCCTCTTGATCTGCTTGTCGAGGGGGAGCAGAAGGTAGCTCAGGACTATACCTCCTGTTTTTAGCAATCTCAGCCAACATATTGTTGACGGATTGTTTATCAAAAGGGGGCGTGTTTACTTCCATAATATTAATCTTCAAACTGCATTCTAGCCCACACACTCATTGAAGCTTCTTGTAATGGACCTTCGATAGGATCATCTTTAAAAATAGAAGCTAATTCTCTTAATGCACGATCAGCTCCTGCCATTAATAAACCTTTGCGGTCACGAGAAGAAACAAAAGAATCAACTTGGGAAATAGTTCCACGGAGTTCTTTTTGCATTGCAGCAATTCGAGCTACACCGACATCCCTTTTAATAACAAAATTTTCAATATCAATTCTTAATTTTCTAATATCGTCTTGCATCTCTTCAATTTCGTTTAACAAAACTTTTAAGTGATCGGGTTTGGAAAAATTATCTTTTAACCATAAATCAACAGCAACAATACTGCTGTTATACCCTAAAAATTTTGCATACAAATAAACCTGAATAGCAGAAAAAGTCTCTTCTGCAAAAGAACAGAAGGACTCTTTCGTTGCGCTATCTAAATTGTCAACCCAACACTGAAAAACTTCAATGTCGATATCAGAATCGGTAAGCTTTCTGTGCTTGGTTGTAATCTCTTGCTTCGTCCTTTTCTGAGAACTTTTGCATTTGCTCATTAGTCGTGCGCTTTTCTTGTGCTCCTTTACCTATTGTTGCACGTTCTTGCTCACCAGCATCTTCCATTTTCTTCTTACTAAATTCATAGGCTACTCCTGCAGCTTGACGATATTTGTCAAGATCAAAGTAATCATCTTCTGCGTAAGTACTATCGACAGCAGCCATTGAAATAACCTATGAGTGTAGATCAGAAATTAGACATCATTGAAGCTAAGCCCTGTGAATAAATATCACGGCGTCCTTCAACAGACTTTTGACGTTGTTGACGCTTTTTAGAGCCTTCCAGTTTGTCAAGCAGTTGCTGGAACGTTTCCAGGTCTACCGCTGCATCCTGTGTATTGGAACCTGAGTCGCCCGGATCGTTTGCCATTGTAAAAGTCTTTAGTTAACTATAAAAATTATAATATAGCTCAATACTATCAAGCCCAGAAGCCTGACATTAAAGAACCGAAGATCTGTGCATCTTTTTGTCTTGATGCAACATCACGTGCAGCATCACCTTTGATGCGCTCTCCTTCAAGTGCATATTCACCACGGACTTTATCGCTTTCTAAACCAAACTCACCACGGATTTTTTCAACGTCTTTTAAACCAGCAGTAACAATATTCTGTAAAGAAAGGCTGTATTCGCCTTGAATTGTTGCTACATTTTCTGCGCCAAGTCGTTGCTGGTCAGCTAAATACTTACGCCAACGTTCTTCTGCTGATGACGTAATTCCTGCAATATCAACACTGGCGTCTGATGCATACATTGATGCACCCGCTTGAGCATCAGCTACATATTTATCCGCATCTGAACGAATGCCAGCAATAATTTGAGCATTGTTATAAGCACCTTGATTTAAAAAGTCTTGATTGGCAGTATCAATACCTGCCATTGCTTCATAAACACCTAAATCAATCTCTGTAGAAGTACGCCCTTGAGCATCACTAGAAGAAGAGCTTCCACCTCCTGTGAGATACGCACCACTGTGTCCTTTGGGAACACTTGTTTTGATGTTTTTATTTTCTGCTTTATTAATAAATTTATTTAATTTATCAGCAGAAATACCATCTTTTTTAGCTTTGTTAATGCTTTTACTGGTGATTTTGGTTCCCCCTTTACCACCATATTTATCCATAAAATCTTGAAACTTCATTGTTACTTACCTTGAGTGTTAAGCTAAAGAATTAGCGCGGAACCTTCGCGCTGATTCTTGTCTATCAAACATTCTATCTATACCTGGCGTTCCTTCAAATAACTTAACTCCACTTTTGGTCCCGACAAGAGGACCATACCTCATTCCAGCAAGAAGTTCTTGAGAAGATGGCATTCTATGTTCCGGATTAGTTTGTGCAAAATAAGATGCAAAAGCTTGTTGCGCATCTTTTGGACTACCAGTAGAACCTGTTACTAAAGCATACTTGTAAGCGTCTTTTACTTGTTCCCGAGAAGGTGTTCCTCCTCCAAGCATAGTTCCACCAATAACGTCCGCTAATTCTTCACCACGTTCTCTACCAATTGTGCTTGTCAATATATTACGATAAGCTTTATCACTTGGATCTAAACCGCCACTATCATACAAACCTAAAAGCGAATATTTATCTATCTTTCCCTTATCCATTGCCTTTTCATATTTCTCCAGATCTTTTGGACCAAGCCTAGGCTTAACATTAAATTGATTTTCCGTATAAGAAGAAAGAAAATCAGGGGGAGCAATGATGTCTTGAAGAGCGTCAAAATCAATTCCTCCTCCTCCTCCGCCTGACGAACCACTACCACCGCCGCCTCCGAAGGAAGAAACGCCACCTAATAATGCTCCAACACCTGCTCCCCAGGGGCCAAAAACCGAACCTGCTCCCGCTCCTCCTATCGCTCCTTTTATAAAGTCGAAAACCATTTAACTAACATCTTATTATTTACTAATTATCGCAGACCCAAGTCAACCAAATAGACTAACTCGACTTGCACGTTGAATTGCTCCTGGGGCATCTTGCGAAGCTATATTCAAAAATACTCCTTTATTAACTAAATCTTGGAATGGCTTACTTTTTTGCAGATTAAGTTGAAATATAGAATCATCGTAACGACGTTGTTGTGCACGATCTGCATTTTTATTGCCAAAGGCAAAGTCCATGATGGCTGCATTCTTACCTGCTAATGCTCCTATCCCTGTTGCTTGATATGCACTTTGTCCATATCCTCTAGCTGCTTGATTAATATAATCACGAGATAAAGCTCCTGATAACAAAGGCCCAGCTAGACTAGAACCAAGGTTATTGCCACCAAAAAAGTTACCAAGACCTTGTAAAAAGCCGCCGCCTCCTCCTGTTCCAGAGCCGCCTCCAAAAGCCCCTGTTACGGATGGAAGAGGATCTCCAAAAGTAAAACCTCCGGTATCAAAACCAATACCAGAACCTCCACCAAAACCTGCACCTAAATTGGTGTTAGCACCAATTCCTGAATAACTACCAATAGCATCAAGATTTAAATTCATTATCCAATACCTCCCATTGGATTAACTGCCATGTATTGAGTGGATCCAGCAGGAGTTGCTTGGATACGACTATAAGCATCCCGTACACCTTTGACCATTTCTGGTGCAAACGCATATTTTGAGAAGGCTGCTTGAGCCATTAACTTAGGTAGACCCTGGTACATAAAGCCATAGAAAGCAGATTCTTTACCGTACTTCTGAGCACGGGCCATTTGCTTTGCGTTCAAATCATCTGCTCGTTTATACATATCATCTAAATATTCTGGAGAACGATAGTATTTTTTTTCCTCTTGGGCATCTCCATACATTTTATAGAGAAGCTCTTCCATTGGAGTTCGTTGTTTATTTGTAGTTTTTTCATTATCATCGTCATCATCTTCTTCACTGTTAAAAGGAAAATCTATATATTGTCCTGCTAATTGAGGAAGACCCAAGTTCATATCAATCCCTTCAAATAAAGGGTTTGCAAGCATTGACGGGTTGTAAAAACTAGAACTTGATTTTGTCATTGTTAACCTCAACCAAAGCTAATGTTGGGTGCTTGCAGCACACTGCCAGCATAAGGAGCGGCAGTTAACGCAGTGCGTAGATTTGCACCTGCTTCTGCCTGTGCGCCAGTTGCTAGACGGCCTGCTGTAGCTACTGTGCCCAGCATTGCGTAGTTACTAGCTTGAGTATTCATCAACGCCTGTTGACGAATCATCTCAGCATTCTTCATCTTCTGAATCGTTGGATTCATTTTTTGCAACTGCTCTAGTTCTGCTTGCATATAGAACTGAGTTAAATCTTTAAGACTGGAAGTATTAACACCTAAAGTGCGCTCAAGTTGACTGAGATTTTGACCAAAAATTTTTTCTCGCGCTGCAAGTTGACTGCCTAATTCAGTTTCTTTACCTTTTGTCGGTTGGTTTGTAATTTTACGCTTAGCATATTCGGCTCCCTGCGCACCAGAGGGGGCTCCAATTAGACCACCAATTACAGGTAACGCTGCCTTGGCTACTTTTCCATAACCACCTGGCAACATGCTGGCAAGACCATAACCAAGACCAGCACCGACTCCAGCACCAACAACAGCGCCTGCAGCTCCTACAGGACGTTCAGCTTGTAGTTCACCAATAGCAGTGCCAACACCAGGGAGCAGTGCTCCTGCCATTACACCATAACGGCCAGGATTATTGACAAGACTATTTTGAATAACTTGAGCCCGTTTAGCAGTAGGCTCCATTACATTTTGAACAGTGTTCCGATAATAATCAGCAAACTGTTGTGGATTACGAAATGCACCTTGCAAACGCAGCATCGGATCATCGATGGCTAAAGGCATTCCTTGTGCGATACGATTGGGATCTGTTCTACCGGCAACCATCTTTAATAACAAATATCTTTATTACTTAAATTCTATCTCAACTAATACCATACTCTTGTGTTGTTGGTAAATCAGATTGACCAGTTGAAGCTAATAAAGTATTGGCTAACTTACCGGCTAAAGCACCTGTAAGGGCTCCTGCTCCTCCCATAAGAGCAAGAGTACGTGTCTTGGGACCAATGTAATCAGTTCGGCTTCCCATTCTGTTCGTAACACTCTTGCCTCTTTTTACTTTTGTATCTCCTTCTCTATACACTTGTTTATCTACATATTTTTTACCTGGAACTGATTCAGAAGTATCTTCGGTTTTAATTGTTCTTGGTTGTTTAGGCCCAATTCCTCCAGGGACTGTTTCTGGAGTCTGTTGCCTTAGTGCAGCGCCGGTGGCAAGTGCTCCACCCGTTAAAGCTCCTACAGCTTGAAGACCAACAGGAAAACCAACAATACGTGCTTCAGGTTCTCCCTGTAAATTTTCCATCGTTCCTTTAATAATGCCAACACCTAAAGGTCCTTTTTCGTTATACAAGAAATCCATATAATTTGCATACCGTTGTTTTGTTAAATCTGGAATATCTTCTTTAGCTGTTTCAAACTTTAAAGGACGACCTTGACGACCTAAAACAAAACGATCTAACAGTTCTGGTGCAATTTGTCCTGTTTGTCGTCGATCTTCTGAACCTTGCTCTGCATAAGTCTGTGCAAAACCTTTAGGACGACCTAACTCACCAATATTAGTTGCATCAAACGTTCCTAAAGAAGCACTAACAGGAACACCAACTGCAGCTAAAGAAATTGCTGCTCGTTGTGTTGGTGTGTAATTGAGAAGACGATCGCCTATTGCTTGTTCTGCTAATTTATCTGCAAGCGCCATTGGGTGATTGTACCGCCAATATAAATGCCTCGTTGCATCTTCTCCAACATCAGTTAACAGCCTTGCACCCATTGCACCAGCAAGCTGAACAGGTGTTTCTGTTGTTACCCCTTGATCAGCTAAACCTTTGTAAAACTTTCTTGCTCCTTGTGTAATAGGTAGAACACTATGGCCACGATCTCCTCTTGTTCCCATTTCACTGACAGCTTTCTGCCAGCCTTTTAAATAGTCTGTACGGAGTCCCATAATTAAAGCCCCACGATTGATGCCATTGCTCTAGGATCCATTTCTATAGTTGGCCCTTTATCATTTAAATACTGTTGTAAAGTTGCTCTCGTATTGCTTCCACCCATTTGCTGAAACATTGTCCCAGGCATATATTGTCCTGCTAGCAAATCATTATTTAACAACATTCTTTGAATATTTTGTTGTTCAATTTGTGCAGCCTGATTATCGTTAATGACTGCGTCAGCAGGAACCATAAGGGGCGGTGGTGTACCTACTTCTTGTTTCATACGAGGATCAATAGCTGCTACGGGTATCCCAGATAGAACAGAACCTGCAACGTTAGCTGGTAACTCTAAACGTGATTTTTTTCCTCTTAAACCACGGACTGCTCCTTGTGCTGTTCCTGAAAGAACCGTGTCAGACAAACCATAAGCTAATGCAGTAAGAGGATCTGCACCTGTTAAAAGATTAACGCCAGTATTAAGTCCTCCACTAACTAAAGCTTCATTACGAATACCTTTCATTAAGCCTTTGTTTTTTAAAAGACTTCCTGCTAATTTTAGTAATCCGCCTGCCATCTACTCATAACTATTATTTCTAATTCTAAGCCCCTTTACTTTCAGCTTCTGCGATCTCTCCTTTAGATGCAGATAACAACTGTGCAATATTCATGTTGCCTTCCATTTCGTTTTCTGCACGTTGTTCTGCTGTTGCCATCAAATAACCTTTAGGGTCAGGATTAGTTGCACGTGGCATCGGGTTTTTAATTCGATCACCAGGAGAAATAGTAGGACTTAAGTTATATCTTTCACGCCACATTTCACCAATTGCTTGAAACTCTGGTGATTGTCTAAAATCTAACTTTGTATTACCACGGCCTTCATCAAAACTATAAAGACTAGCTGCAGGATCTTCTTTATTAGTTCGTCCTACATCAAAACGACCCAAGCCTGTAAACAATTCAAAGTTAGCAGGATTTTCATTTACAAAATCTAGTCGTGCATTAAGAATTGGTTTCTTACTAACTAATTTATTTCTAAGCTCGTCTACACCAAAACGATTAAAAGCAAAAGGAGGTTTATCTGATTTAGCACGAAAAGATTCTTCATAATCAATCTTACGTGGTCCTCTTCTTCCTTTACGAAAGAAAAGAGAAACTTCGTCTAAATAATCTTCAGGACGACTTAAGCGACTATCGCGTGGCATAACTATTTCTTAGTTTTTTTCTTCTTGTTTAATTTTACAAGAGTTTCACGAAGCTGTGCTTGCTTCCGTGTCTTCTCATCATAATCATCAGGATTCTTTTCCACATTCGCTTGAAGCTGTGCAGAAGTAATTCCTTTCTTCTTTGCTTTAGCGGTAAACGTTCCAGGGCGTTTGATTGCGGATTGAATCCACTTCTTATCTTTCTTAGTTTTCTTTTTCTTTTCAGTCATGATTATTTAGCGTAGTTACTGAGGAAATTAAAAGCTTCTGCTTTAGACATTAAAGGCTCACCAGCAGCTTTTCTGCGTGTTGCTTCCTGACGTAATGCTGCAATTCTAGGACGACTTTGCCGTTGTGCTCTTCCTGCTAATGAAGATTGTGGATTACGACCTTCAATAGCAGTCCGACGCAGAATTTCAGAATCTAACAAACGGTTCTGTCTGTCAGGCTTTTGATATTTTTGTTCATCAACAAAAACTAAATCGCGATCTGGTGGAGTGGGAATTCCTAGTTCATCAGCTCTTGAATCCATTAATGCTTGATTAATTAATTCGTCTTCTGTTACTTGCGTAGGACGTTGACCTGCAGTAGCACGTTCTCCTTTGCGCTCGGTACGTTCTGAACCGTATAAACCAAGGCGACCACCAGTTTGTGTGCGATCTCCTTCAAAAACTTGCTTAGCAGCACCTGTGTCGTCATAGTCACGTAAACGACCTCCTTGTTGAATACTGCGCACTTCTTCTGCTATACGATCACCAGCGGAATACTCCGCTATATTCCGACCACCTCCACCTTTTTTCTGTTCGATTGATTTACGTCCACCACGTACTTCCAGTGTTTCAGGAATAATTTCATTAGTGGCTGGATTAACTTCATAAAATGCACGTGATCCTTCTGTTTGATCAATTAAAAATTGTTGAGCACCTACTTCTTTTAAACCTTTTAATTGAGCGCGTACATGATCTCGTTCTGCCATTGCATCACCAATGTCTACATTTAAACTTGCGGGATCAGGCATATTCTGCATTTCATATTGCATCTGACCATACATACGGCTGTAATCATCTTTATCAATAGGCTCACGATCCATTGCAGATTTAATCATTAATGAATCTTCTTCTAATTGTTTACGGCGTCCGGCAAGCTGTTGCTGCTCTGCACCAAGAGAAGAAATACGATTTGTTAAATCTACGTCTTTACCTTCAAGGTCATCTACAAATTCACCAAAAGTTCCTGATTTAAACAAAGAACCTGTTGCTAGTTCGTCTGAATCTAAAGACAGTACAGACTTAGGTTTAACTGTTACAGGAGATGCAGGTTGTTCTGAAAAACGAGATAACACTGCTTCATCACCTGTACTTGCATATAACTCTGCTGCTTCAATTAATTCAGGGTTAGAAGCAAGAACACGTTCAACACGTGTAGGAGATAAACCTTTAGCTTGCAACTTATCACGTTGTTGATTCAAGAAAGACTGAGCAGCACTAACATCAATATCTTCATTTCTTTGTACCGCACGTTCAATAGGTGCAGCAGCTTGATCAGAAGCAGTATTTAGAGCTTCAATGTTTTGTACTTGTGCTGCAGGTTCACCAAAAGCTTCATACGTTTCTGTAAGGGTTGATGTTTTAGGAAGAGAAGATAAATTTTCATTTATTTCACCTAAGACAGTTGGATCATTCTTAAACTCAGTCTGAGCCCACTGCTGAATAGAACTAAAATCGCTATCTGTAAGTTTATTTTGCTTGGCACGACGTGCTAAACCCATTAAGTTACTTGGAACTTCTTCTGGGTACTGATAATTTTCATCAATAACTGATTCAAGTACATCTGACATATAGTCAGAAACTTGCGCTCTATCTTTTGCTTGATTACGTGCAATACGAGCAGCTTTTTCGGAGTCTGCTTGACTCAGAGTTTCTTGGGCCAATTCGGATAATATATTTTTTGCCTGTCTTTCTTCTTCCTTTTCTAAGCGACGGACAACGTTTGACTGACGACTTGATTCAGTCCCCATCATTTGACCAGCTTCTGCTGCTACTTCACGTCCGGCAAGCATTTGACCTGCTTCACCAACACTGACTTCTGCTAAAAGCTCATCAACACGATCACTTAAATTTTCTTGTGCTTGTTTTGATCGAATCGAAGCATCTCCACCACGACGATATACTTCTCCCGTTTCAGGATCAGTAACTAACATTGATTCATCTACACCACCAGAAGGACGAGTTACTTGCGGTAGATCTTCTTCAGCTTTAGCTGCTACATCTCTATATACTTGCGTTTTAGACTTTGGTACTTGCTGATCACTAAGATCAGTCATTTTTACACTACTTTTACCAGCAGTATCTGCTTTAATTCCTTTCTTAGCCCGTCCACGCAGGGTCATTAAACCTCCACCAACCCCTGCAAGACCTAATCCAATGCCAAGACCTAAGGCAAGAGAGTTTGATTCCTGTTTTTCAGGCGGTTGAAGTTGCCTTTGACGGAATGCACGGACTTCAGGAACTAATTGAGCCCGTTCTTCCGGTGATTCAGGGTAAGAAGTACCGGTTGCACGGCTATATGCGGCAAAATCAGCAGGAGAAAGAGCCATTTACTTAATATCAACTAATTATTGACTAATAAACTTATTTTAAGCCGAAAAATTTAGAAAATTGTACTTAAGATAGACTATATCTATAAAAAGTGGCAGATAACATGTTAGAAGCCCCGCTTACAAAAGAACAAAACCTACAACGCGGTGTTGCACTGGAAGGTATTGCTACTGCAGCGCAGGATATGGCTGATAAAGGGGCTACACCCCTAGAAGTACAGACTTTTGCCCAGGGTGCTAAGCGTGAATTAGCCCGTGAAATTGGTGATACCGGAAAAATGGGAGAAGCAGCTAAAGCAGCTAAAGCATATAAAGATTTAGCACGGAAGTAACCCGCAACTTTGGGGTAATTGTTTGGGGTAAACGTCAGTTTTGACGACGTTTTGGGCTACAAAATTTTATATGAAAAGTTATATTAGTAAATTAAAACAATAGTTTTTAATAACAAAAGTTTGGGCTAATTATTACCAGGGGGATACCTAAACGACGACTTTTTGTGCAACCTATTTTTTGTTTAAAACGCCAACTTTTTACCCGAAATGGGTTAATAATTACCTAACACTCCTCACACACGTTGTCCGACTGCGAATGCGTATAGAAAAAAAATAAGGGTGGGCCTTTGTATATATGAAAGGAATGAATTGGGTGGGAAGTCAGGAGGACAGTGTGAATTTCACAGACAATAATTCAATTGTCATGTGGAAAACTCAGTAATTAATCCACAATCCTGTGGAAAACAGTCTTTCCATCTGTTGTTTGCCGCCTTTTACTCGTTATTTCGCGCTCTCTAGCGCTGAAGTCCAAGAAAGATTGTAGCGATCAACAACCGTCAAGCTGGACGTTAAACGTAGCAACGTTCCATTCACTTCAACATCATGTCTTACGCACTTGAGACTAAACAAGCTGTTTACTTCTTTGAGATCAAAGGAGATCAAGCACTTGTATCCAAGCTTGTCCGTAAAGGACAGCAAGGAAGAGATCAACAAGCACGTTGCAGTGTTGCTATGGCTCGCCGTTGGTACCAGCAACTGCTTAACAAGTGATCCGTTAAAGCGGGACCAGGGGTGCAATCCCCCTGGCACTTCTTACCCACAGCGGAGATGGGTACCGCACACGCAGGAGTTACCTGTGAGCACCAACAACAAGGTTCCCGGTTATGACCTTACCTTTCCAACCACTCTCAATGAGATGGCTGAGAAAGATGGTCAGCCTCCGTACGTCTACGGGGGTGACACTGTCATTGAATGCGAACAGGATTTAATTGACATTGAAGCCGGACTGCCAACTCGTGCAGAGTTAGCTGCCTTAGCTGACCAGTAAAGGCTGGCATCAGGGGTTCAATGCCCCTGACAGTTATTGCCTCCAGCAGAGATAGGCACTGCACACACAGGAGAATACCTGTGACCAACTACACCAACTCCGCTCTTTACGCTACATCGCCTGATGCGATGGCAGCACAAGAGATGGGGTTACCCACTCGCCTTCGTGAGGAAACTCACGTTCCTACTCGTGAAGAGTCTGGCGAGATTGTCTTCCAACAGATTAGAAATCTGATGGAGGACGGACACTCCCAGGTACTAACCAGGGAACATGCAGCAGAGATTGCCAAGTATGCAATCAAGCTGCTTAGCTGATCCGTTAAAGCGGGTGACCAGGTGCAAACCCTGGTCCAGTTATTGCCCTCAGTGGAGATGGGCACCACACAACTCAACGCAACTCATGCTTAACGCATTGCGACTGATGGTTCCTTCCATCCAGATGATCGAAGAAGAAGCTGATCGTCTCACCAGGCTCTCAGCCTGTTGGACAGATGAGGATGGCTTCAAGAAAACTCATACCGTCAAGTTCGGTTATGAGTACAACGATGAAGCCCTTGCTTATCATCAAGGTCAGTGGTCACAAGAACATAACTGTTACATCTATGTCAGTGCCCGTGGCAACGTGCATACCTGCTCAGCAGAACAGGGTGATACCTATAAGCGCTCACGTGATGAGCGTGAAGTGAAGTATCAACAAGCACACACACGCCACCATGGTGCTCCAGATGTTGAAGCAGTAGTTGTTGAAGCATCTATTGTTTCCTGACCAAACCAGGGGGCTGTAAAGTCCCCTTTTTTCTTCATTCTTATTTGTAACTATGGCTAAGTCGTACCTTGCTGTAATTCTAGGCATAGGTTTAGGAGGTCTTCTATCTGTTGCTGGTCAGAAGCATCTGAACCAACGTGCAATAGAGACTTGCAGAGCTCAACCTGATTACCATCGCATAGTCACGTTAACATCGTGGGTAGGTGATGCTAAAGCTTGTATGCACATTCGCTATCTAGGTCAATGACCAAACTCTCTAAATCTACCGATGATCTTGTATCTTATGGAACAAGTGCTGGCATTATTGGTATGGCTGCTTTAGTCGGCCTACCAGTTGGTGCTGCATGTGCTTTCCTTGCTTTCAAAATCTATCAAGGTAGAAGGAAGTAACCTGACTTCTGCACTGAGGGGCTTCGGCCCTTCTCTGCAGGACTCTACATCCTGTGTTCAACTCAACTTAAGTCAAACCAATGACTGAATACACTGACGACCCATCCACCTGGCCGTCTATCAAACGTGATCTTCTTATCTATCAACCTGATCGTCCTGTCGATGCTGACAAACGTATCTATCGTATCGCTTGGTACGGTGGTGAATCAACACAGCTTCACTTCCAAAAGTGGGGCATCGTTGCAACGCCAAACTTCGATGGTAACTATGAATGGATTGACATCGATGTTCGTACATTGATGGAGATGCCTACCAGGGTTAAAGATCTATGGGAAGAGATGAAAGACTACTACAACTACGGTATTTGCCTTGAACGTGAATACCTAGAAAGTCTTATGTCTAAATGACTTCTGCACTAAGCCCCTTCGGGGGTTTTCTGCAGGACTCACTCCTGCACAATCCTTTATTCAATTCAAACTCATGACTACTCTTCATCTGCTGTCTCATGTTGACAGCTTCATCACTGCTGCCGTACGTCTTTACGCTATCGGCGGCGAACTGTTTAGCATCACAGCTATTCTGTTCTGCCTCAACTTCATGGCGAACCTCGTTCGTCACACATACAATGCTGGCTACCAGGTAGGTAAGTTCTACCGTAGACATCTACATAAACCACTACGGTGGTTAATTATCCATGCGATTGCATTAATCATTCTGCTAACTCAGCTTACCTGGGAAGGAGCAGTGATTGTGTATAAGAATCGCAAGGAGATCTATGACGCTTGTCGTAATGCTTGGCATCAACTAGAGCGTCAGTTCACATACGAGTACGCGGTGTAAATAACCAAGCACCTAACGCACTCATCCCGAGCATGCATACAACTGTTGCTACTGCCATTCTATTAATTCAACTGTAGTAATTGTATGCATCTCTTTACAACTAAATTGTAACTATAACTACACCCTGGGCATCACATCAGTGTATAAGTCCCAGGGTACACCTCATTCAATTCCAAATGACTTCACCAACGACTAGTGAGCTTAGGGAATGGGCAATCAAACAAGCCCAGGAACTTAAGTGGATGGTCTTCTCAGAAGGAGATGACTATACTGCCTGCGTTATCGCACATCATCCTGACAAGAACACTAATTGGTGTCGTGTCATGACCATTGTCGATGGCATCCAAGAAACAGTAAGTGAGCAATGCTTACCTACTATCTGGGATTCTGGTTTCATTACTAAACATCTTGACACCTTCAAACTCAATACGCAGACTTGACATGGCAATTCACACAGTACGTCTTGGCAAGAACAAGTACGTCACACTCGATTCATACTCCCGTCCCCCTCTCACAGCGCCCATCATTGTTGGTGTCATTACATGCCTAGCACTGATAGGTGCAGGCACTTATGCACTCAACTATGAGTCACCGGTCTGTCCCAGGGGGCTGGAGAAATACTATGGACCTGCCTGTTAATCATGACAACATCAATCCTTCAAGAACGCATCAACAACCTTACTGAGTCTGCCATCAGTAAGTACTATCGAAAAGGTGTTAAGGAACGTGAGAAATCTCTTACATTCCGTCAATACCAAGGTAGAAAGTACATCAGACTTGAGCTAACAATCTCATGGAAGAACATGTTGGGTGGTCCTACTACTGAAACATGGTGCTTCATTGATAGCAAAGGGAATGTTTACAAGCCTGCCTCCTATTGTTCTCCAATACGTCAAGTACGTTACAACTTATTAAACGACAGTTCTTATGCGGCTGCGTTACATAAGGCTGACTGGAGCGGTAGTTTTCTCTACGCTGATGCATGTAGTCCACCTCAGTAAAATGCACTGGGCAGTATGTCGAATTACATCAGGCCAATACCTGGAGTACCTCAACAACGTAAGTCCCAGTCTTTAATACCCATTCAATTTAACATCATGTCAACCATGTCTGAACTCGACCGCCTCACTAAACAAATTAAGCAGGATGAGATTGACATCCTTGCTGACATCGCCTATCAACAGGAGCAAGCAATGCGAGAGGAAATGGATCCTCCCGAAGGCATTGATCCTGACTACGAAAACTTTATCTCACAGCATCCTGATGGGAAGTTCTAACACAACTGAATACCACATCATCGATCACATTCTTGCTCTTCTATCACTTCTTCTATGGCCCTCGCAAACGCCTACCTCAAACGTTACCCCCGTACAGGCGCAACAAGATATTGGATTGACCAATACAACTGGGCAGAAAGCTTTAGTGGTGAAGCCCCAAAGACAATCAAAATCCACGAAGTCTACCAAGCGTACGGTGGGCCAGAAGAAGGAGGATGGTGGTACGAAGTTGGTCAAGCCATCGCCACCCACTGCATCTTCTCCAAAAAGCAATGCATCAGACGTTGCCTCGAACTCACGAAACATTACGACCTATTCAACCAAGGAAGCATCTGTGACAGTCGAAATCTTTCCGCAACTCAGGCCACCCTCGGCTCAGGGTATGCAACACACTATCCCACCGAGCGGCCTCACTATTGCTAGATACTAACAACAGACTCTAACTCACTTCTGGGCAGCTATCATGCGTAAGTCCCAGGCTTTTTCATGTCAACTTAACTTAATTTATGGACACAGTTAAAGACATTTATGGTGAACATTATGAAGCAAAAGGACGTGATCTACCTCGTCATTCCAAGTTAACCCCAGAAGCTACAGCTTTATGGGAACGCATGGAAGATGTTGCATGGTCCGTTACTTATGCCAATGGTTCACAAAAAGAACTTGACGAAGCAGTTAAGTTATTGGCGGAGAACCCAGGGTGCAGCTTAACTGAAGAAGTACTTTGGTATTACATCCGTCAAATGTACTGGAAATAACATCCAGGACATAAGCAAACCTTATCATTCATTGTATTCTATGCCAACAATTGATGCACTACCTGAGCAAACACTCTTTGTTATCTTACCGGATGGCACTGAGTTAAGAATCAGATGCTCCAAGACTGACGTACATATCAAACATCATAGAGATACAGCTAGTTACTTCTTTGTCACTTCACTCCAACACACAAACCATGGCACGAAAGAAATCACTGATCAACTTTGACAAAACTATTGCAGGCATCAACATCACTGAACGTGGTGTTAAGTCCTACTCCAAGACAATCAAGGTTGGTCCCTTCCAAGTCACAGCAAACCTTAGCGAACACGGCATCCGGGGATCTTTAGGGCTCCCCGGTACCGGAATCAGCTTCCGTAATGTAGTATCGACTGAGCTCCCAGACTTCAGGACTCCTGATCTGCCGGAGCACAACTCTAAACCTGACATGTGGTCTGACAACGAATGACGTTGAATCATGTAAGCGCATTGCCTACTAACGTTGAGCTCATCGAAGGTAAACGCGGAGGTCTTTACTACATGCGAAACGGACAGCGTGTCTATGTAACTAAGAAGCCACAGCCACAGAATAGAAAGTATCGTGCCCCAAAGAGGGGAGCATATGCTAGATACTTGGCAAACATTAAGGAACAATAAAGCCCCCTGCACCCCCGGAGGGCCACCAAGAATACTTATATACCTTTAAGTAAATACTTATTACTAGGCATTGTATCCCCAACATGTAAGTCCTAGACTCTCACTGTTCATTCAATTCAATTCATGATTACTACTCAACACCTTGATCAAACTCTTGATCGAATGGAAACCTATGGTGGCGGTTTTGTCAAAGGACTTGCTGCTCTCTACCGTAGATCTGATTTACGTAACCAGCAAAAGATCTTAACCACATGGCCCGAACTCTTTGAGGAGTACGGGCCTAATGGAATCTTTGCTTCTAAAGCTACTGACATCAAATCTATGGGTTACACCATGGTTAAACATCTTACGGTGCGCAAATGAAACTTATTCTTCTTGTTTACGACATTGATTTAGATCAAACAGACTCTAATGGAACTACTCACTGGATTGCTACTGCCCAAATTGATAACATGGTGCAAACACTTGCTCCTTGTTACAATCCACCAGAGCTTGCACATCCTGCAGAGTATGGCCCAGGGATTTGTAGTGCATGCTTTTCACTAGAACATGATGATCTACCACCACCTATTGATGGTACTGACTATGACAAGATTCAATTCTTAGAAGAATTAGATCTTGACTGGCAACTCGATGAGTAAACAAAGGTAACCGTCTAGGCATCCAATACAAAGTTTTGGTGTAAGTCCTAGCCTGGGAGTGTGGTGGAATCGGTAGACACATCAGACTTAAAATCTGTGGGCCACTATGGCCGTGCGAGTTCAAGTCTCGCCACTCCTACCAACAATTAACTTAATACTTTTCAACTTGACCCACCTAATTGCACTCACTAAGATACGTCCAGATCAGCCTTAGCACCTGATCTATCCTTCGGTAGGGGCGTGTACTACTTACCCGGTTGTTGCTGCAGCCGGGTATTTCTCTGCATACTAATTCTCAATGACTAAACGCAAACAAGTTCAATTCAATGTTGGTGACCGAGTCATCCACAAACCTAGATCAATGATGAGCAACATTAAAGGCGCTCTTCCTCCAAGAACAAAGCTAGGTACTGTCCACGAAGTTCAATACAAATCAAATGCAAGGGGCACTCTTATGCCTTGGCTCCTCATTCAATGGGATGGTTCATCCTCTTCTGAATGGCATATGACAATGCGTATTGCTTTAGCTCCTAATCAGGCAGCAATCGACGCAGTTGTTAAGAATGAACGAGAGAAAATCAATTGACATCCGCTATGTTCTCACCTCACACCGTCTCATTAGTTTGGCGTACTGATGAAGCAGAGCGTATGATCGTACGTACTGCAAGAGTCTCAGCTCCAAGAAACGAAGACAACATGGACACAGGTCCAAAGCTCTTACGTTATTTAATTAAACATGGCCATTGGTCTCCTTTTGAAATGGCCAACATGTGCTTAGAAGTACACACTACACGGACAATTAGTCCTCAAATATTAAGGCACAGATCATTTTCATTCCAGGAATTTTCACAACGCTATGCCAATACAAATGAAATTGGTCGTCCATTGATTCCACATTTACGCTCACAAGATCTGAAGAATCGTCAAAAATCATTTGATGATTTAGAAGAACGTTTAGGTAAACCTAAAGTCTCTGAGTATTACCGTCGCATTGGCGTTCTCTTTGAAGATGCTGAACATCTATACCAAGAGATGTTAAGTGACGGCATTGCAAAAGAATGTGCTCGTTCTGTCTTGCCTAATGCCCCTACAAAAATGTACATGAATGGTACTCTTCGTTCTTGGCTTCATTACATTGATCTTCGCACCGCCAACGGTACGCAAGAAGAACACAAAGAGATTGCTCAAAAATGTAAAACAATTTTTATGCAGCAGTTTCCAATTATTTCGGAGGCAATGTGGAACACACTCTGTTAAATAAAAGTGAGCTTCAACTGAAATGTGAGTGTTGTGGAAAACTTTTTAAACGTTCAAAGTGGTTGCATAAAGCAAACATAAAACGTGGGCGTCTTAAAATTTTTTGTTCACGACAATGCTCAGGTATTTTTTCTCGTAAACCTTTTGTAATGCCAACAGCAGATCAACTCAAAGCAGCAAGAGCATCCATCATGGAAAAGTGTCCCAATTGTGGGAGGCGTTTTCTAAAAGTTATTGAAAGCAGATTAAATGGTAGTGGTTATCGACGACGACAAAAGCAATGCCAGGCTTGTGATTATCGCATTACAACGATTGAACTTCCTGAAGCAGATGCTGGAAAATATTTAAACAAGAAAGCAATTATATGTTTAAACTGTAAGCATTATCACCAAGAGAATGACTGTTGTGATTTTGATATTCCTGAGTACATGACTCCTGATGCACAAGACTGTAACCTCTTTGGAAGATGCTCTTGATCTTATCTACCGTGGGCAAACTAATGTAGCCGTTAAAGCAAAAGAAATAGGCATCTCATTAGAAGAAATGAAACGCCTATTCAATCAATATGTTAGTGAACGTCAGATTGATCCAGATGTCTGGCAAGCTGACGTTGAGTTAAGCTGGCCTTGGTCTTAAAAGACTGAGGTTGCTTTCATGGACTCTTTGTCACGTGCTAATTCTTTTTTTGCACGTAACTCTTCCTCATGTTTTTTGAGAAGATGAGCCATCAAACCAGTCTGTGCCTGGTACTTAACCCCACGGTAGGTGAGTTGCATGAGAGTTCTCCGCTAAAGCCTAGGCCCCGTTCCTTGCCTAGTGAATTGCGCCTCGCACTGAGGTGAACGTTCCTTTATCCTAGACCAAATCAATCCATCATGCTTCCAGAAAATCAATTTCACGCTGCTGTTTCTTCAACCATACCCAGGGGGAAAGAGCGATCGAATTTTTACACAACGCAACAAGTACTTGACTTGACACTAATGTCACGATTCACTTTGATTCGTAAGACAAAAGAAGGTATCTTTCCTTCGCCTGTTAACCCTGGTTCCAAAGGCTCAAACTATTACGTTAAAAAAGAAGTTGATGATTGGGTAAAAGAGAATATTGATTGGGTAAAAGCTAAAGAAATAAAGACTAAAGTTACTGTAAAGTTTGAAGCACAAGAGTTAAAAGATATGAGAGAAGCTGCTGCTTTAATTGGTTGCACCCTTGATAAATTTATTAATGATGCTGCTGTTTGGAAAGCAAAAAGAATTATGACTCAATACCAAAGAGAACAAAATACAGAGTATTGTAGTTAAACTCATGGGCATACACACAGTAATGTGTGTTGTAAGTCCCATTCAATCCACTTCATTTCATCTCATGCACATCCTAAAGTTCTCTACAGGCAATGCCAAGCTTGGTAAACGTCTAATCTTTTCTTTACCAGCGGGTTACACCTGTCCTAATGCTGGTCATTGCAAAACTTTTGCAGACAGAACTACAGGTACGATTCGTGACTTGCCACAATCAGCTCATGCTACTGGTGAGGAGTACAGATGTTTTGCTGCAATGTCTGAAGCACGTAGCAAACCATGCCGCGATGCACGTTGGCACAATTGGGATGCCATTAAAGAAACTCTTTATGGCGAAGGCGTACAAAATCCTCAAGGTGCATTAGAAGATACAATTGCATATGGCATATGGCAGCATAATAAAAACAAAGTTAAATATAACTTGTGTCGCATCCATGAGTCAGGTGATTTCTGGTCTGAAATCTATTTCAAAGCTTGGCTCGAAGTTGCTCGTCAACACCCTGAAATTAAGTTCTATGCCTACACAAAACAACTTAGCTACTGGCTCAACAATCAAGATGACATTCCTTCTAACCTGTTTCTCACTGCTTCAGTTGGGGGTAATCTCGATCCTCTCCTTTCCAGATACGGGCATGTCTTTAAGCGCATCGCTCATGTAGTTTATACAGAACAAGAAGCTGCTGATCTTGGTTTAGAGATTGACCATGATGATAGTCATTGCTTTGGTGATAAACCCTTTGCTCTACTTGTTCATGGTGTTCAACGCAAGGGATCTGCTGCGCAAGCTGCATTAAATGCACGCAAACGTGAGGGAACCTGGACAGGATATTCAAAATAATTAGTTGCACTTTTTTGCAGGATGCGTATTATTTATGTGTCCTGCAATTCTTTTTGTGTCGTACTTAATTACTACATATTTGAAAGGGATACCTCATGCAATCACTCCCAACGTTGATGCCAAAGTCTTTGAGTTAATTCCAATAACAAAAGACTCTCAAATTTCAAAAGCATTTTGTTCTCCAACCAAGACAGGTGCTATGAATATACTCAATTGGATTAACAAAAATGACAGTAACCTCGCTTCAAAAGAGTTATCAGTTCAGCCTGAAGCCAAATTCTTTAAATGATAAATGGTATGTATTCGATATAGAAACTGACGGACTCTATGATGATGTTACTAAAATCTTCTGCATCGTTATCTACGATGTCACACGACAACAAACTTTTACTTACGGGCCTGATACTATTAATGATGCTATTGATTCTCTCAATAGCGCCGATGCTCTTATCGGACACAATATAATTTTCTACGACATTCCTGTCTTACAAAAGCTAGCTCCCAACTTCAAACTAAACACACAGCATGTCATCGACACACTCATCTGCACACGACTCATTTGGCCGAAAGAAAAGTTACTTGAGTCAGATACAAATTCATACACACGTGTGCCTGGTGGACTCAAAGGGTCAGCTTCACTCAAAGCTTGGGGTTACAGGTTATCCGACTACAAGATCGACTTTAAAGATTTCTCGGCTTTTTCTGAAGAGATGTTGTCCTACTGTATTCAAGACGTCAATGTCACAACAAAACTACTTGAGCACATCCAAAAGCAAACAATCGCAACAACTTGTCTCGAACTTGAACACACCTTTGCATCATGTATTGAGAGACAAATTCGATCAGGTTTTCCTTTTGATATTGATGCAGCTCTTGCTTTTGTGGATGAACTTGAGCATCTCAAAACAAAACTCGAAACAGAATTAGTTAATCTTTTTCCACCAATTGAACATGAGGAATGGTTTACTCCCAAGGTAAACAATGCTTCCCGTGGCTATGTAAAAGACGTACCCTTTTGTAAGAAAAGAATAGAGAAGTTTAATCCAGGATCACGTCAACAAATTGTTCAGCGTTTAAAGAATAAATACGGTTGGATTCCTGAGACAAGAACTGAGAAGGGTAACCCTGTATTAAATGACGATGTCTTAGAAAAACTTCCATATCCAGAAGCTAAACCTCTGGCAGAATACATGTTACTTAAGAAACGGTTAGGTCAAATTAAAGATGGCAACAACGCTTGGATCAAGCTTGTCTCTCCCGATGGTTATATTCACGGCGACGTGGTTACTAATGGTTGTATTACTGGCCGGTGTAGCCACCGCAACCCAAATACTGCTCAAATTCCCGCAGCTTATAGTCCATATGGAAAGGAATGCCGTTCATTATTTCATGCTCCTGACGATTGGATCCTTATTGGTTCTGATGCTAAAGCCTTGGAATTACGTTGTCTTGCTGGGTATTTAGCATTCTGGGATGATGGAGAGTATGGACAAATGGTTACTGATGATTCAGTAGACATCCATACTTATAACCAAGAAAAGTTTGGTGTTGAAACTAGAGATATTAGCAAGCGACTTCTTTATGCAGTTCTTTATGGAGCTGGATTTCTTAAGGCAGGTAGCATCGTGGATCCTAATGAAAAGGATCCTGATGCCCTTAAACAATTAGGCAAAGCTGCTATCCAATCGTTCATGAATGGTGTGCCAGCATTACAAAAACTAAAGAATAAACTTGCTGAGAATTTAATTGGTCGTGGTTATCTTCTTGGTTTAGATAAGCGTCCTCTTTATTGTCGCTCTGATTTCAAAGCTTTAAATGTTTTGTTGCAATCTTGTGGTGCAATTTTAATGAAACAAGTTGTCATTAATATCCATAAGAATCTCAGTAGTGCTGGCTTAGTCTATGGACAAGACTGGCATCAACACGGAATGATTCATGACGAAATTCAATTGAGCTGTAGACCAGGCATTGAAAATGAAATTATTCGTCTTGCTTTGAATGCTTTTCCTGCTGCTGGTGAAGCATTTAACTTTCAATGCAAGATTGAAGGTGATGCCAAGACTGGTTATACCTGGTACGATACACACTGATTACTAGGCATTCTTACGATGTAAGTCCTAGCTTTTCTGATCCAACTTTAAAATCATGAATCAAGTTTTTGTTTGTGCTCAAGCGACTGAAGAACCGAAAGAAATCTATTTGGATTCCTCTCGTACTGCTTTGAAAGTAAAAGTACAACTGCCTCCTGTTAGTGCAAATAAAGCACCAACAGAGGTGTACTATCACATCTATCAGGACCAGGCTCGCTGGCGTTCACTAATCAAAGCAGGAACTTGTTTGTTTATCTATGGTGCAAAACTGCATCATGATTTAGAAGCACGTGAGCATTCTTTACACAGTGGTAACCCTGCTGTTGTTGATGATTCATTCCCTATTTATAACTCAGTTATCTTGACAGGCCGGATTGCAAAAGATCCTGATGTTACTAATCCAATGACATTCAAAACAACTGACAGTGGTTTGATGATTGCCAATATGAGTATGACTGTTACCAAGGGCAAAATGGCTGCTGACTTGTTTAACTTCACATCAATGAATAAAGTTGATGATGCTTTTAAACCGGCAGAGCTTTTGGTTAATCTTTGCAAGAAAGGAACTGGTATTACCATCCAGGGGCAGCTTGTAACTGATAGTTGGTTTGATCACAATTCAAAACAACAACGGTACAACACAAAGATTCAAATGAAACAAATGACATTGGCACCTAAGACTGATGTTACTTCTAACGCAATCAAATCAACAACAACAATTGCTAATGACTCTGCACCTAAATCTTTATGGGGTGGACGCACTGCAGAATCAACAACACCTGAGTCACCTCATCAGGCAGCTATTGCGGAACCTAAAGAACCAATGGCAATTGCTGAGCCATGGGGAGCAAACACAAATGGTTTACCTCCTTTGCCCGACAACAATCTAAACATCAACGACTCAAAGGAACCATTCTGAGCTAAGCTACACACATCTGGGCACTCTATAGAGGTAAGGCCCAGATTTCACACACCGAACACACTACGAATTCACTATGACAAGCGCTCTTGCTAAACGCAACATTGATTCGTTTGCTTTATTCAGCGACAAAAAATTTGTTTCTGGATACCAAAATTTAATTACTATTCAACCTCTCAACAAATCAAAGAAACGTGGTTGGTTTATTCGCAACACAGATCTTGACTCTTGCAGTTGGACTGCAGATCCCAGTGACTTTGACAAAGGCTCCATTATCTTTGACTACGAGCATGCATTTGGCATGCCACCAAACACCAGCAAAGAACTCGGCCTCAACCTCCAATCACCACGACTCCAAATCCTCCTTCGTTCACCATTAATGATCGAAGAAACATCTGGCATGCGTCAGATAATTGGAATCTTTAACGATCCTGACGTTAAAGAACTTTGGGATGCAGATAAAACTGCTTCTGATCTTGCTAATAGTAAGAATGAAATGTACAAGCGTAAGTATGCAGTACGTACTAAATACCTTGTTTACATTCTTACCAAAGAAAATAAACGTGCGCATAAGATCCCTATGGTCTTAACGCTTAAAGGTCTTAATGGTACAGATTTATCTGAGAAGATCAAACTGTATGAGAAAGAAATGTCAAAGTGTCTTTCTCGTGCCATGGATTCTGAAGTGCCTTTAAATTTCAATGAGAAGTTTCACGCAACAACTGTCTTTTGCCCCACTCTTGCTGGTGATATGCGTGGTAACAACAACGTTGAAATTTGCGCTGTTGAATCATTTGACATTCCTGAATATCAGAATCAGGAAGTAGCTTTATCTTCTCTCGATAAGCTTTCCATTCCTGATGAAGATCGTGAATCGACTTGGAAATTCCAAGAGATGTACTATGACTACATTAACCAACATGCCAAGCAAGATGCTAGTCGTCTTAATGGGGCGTATGGGATTAAGGAAGGAGTAAACATTCTTCCTGAATCTCGTGCTGGAGTAACAGAAGTTCAAGTTCTTAGTTCATCTCGTGATGATCTAGGAGCCGATAATAAATTCTGATTCCATACGGTCTAGTGATTCTTTTACTAGACCTTTGATCACGCACTGGCGGGTCGCTGCAAGCTTGACAAGCAACGTAGCGATCTGCTTTAATTCACTGACTGAGCTACAGTCTTCAATGTGACGATTCATTCGTACACTCCAGAACTCTTCTTCTGGACTTGATTCAAAGCTCAGTGCCATTTAATCTAATTTAATTTAACTCATTCTAACCATGACTTCAACTATTGAACAACTTAATTCTGGTCAATCTATTATTTATTCCCGTTCAAATATTAGAAGAGCCTTTGATGACTTTGATGATACAGATATCTCTGCTATTTGTATGGTTGATAACAACTTGGTTGTTGTTTACAATGATGGAACCGAAAAAGAATATGACAAACAAAAAGTAAAAGATTCTTTCAAAGATTTTCGTTCACGTTGTCCTGACTTCTTTTCATATCTTGGGCCTGATTTAAAGGGGCCAAGCTTTTGGCGTAACAACTGTTATGTCTTATTCAAAGGTTGGAACTATCAATTTCAAGGATCATATCGTTTACCTCAATCAATTATGCAACAACGTTGGGGAGATAAACTTGATCACATTCAAAACGAAGAAGGCATGAAAGCTTTCTTAGAAAATCCTGATTATTCTTTTGGCTATTTGGTTGCACCTGATGGTGTCTTATATCCAAATCCTCCCTTAAGTATTGATGATTCAGATGAAGTTGCCACTGAACCAGATCATTCTCCTCAATGTTCTTGTGGTTCTTTCTTGCAACAAAAGTTACACCTAAAAGAAATCCAAGCCGAAATCCCTGGCTATGAGCCTACATGTAAACACTTGACTTGGATCAATCGTTGGCGAGAACTCCTTTCTAAACGGGCTGCTCTATTTGATTCAGCACGTGGCACGATGAGTCAGAAGGCAACAGCTTGGTCGTATGCTCCTCCAGGGGAAGGACAAGAGCTTGGTCAGTTCCAAGTTCTCTACACAACGTCTGGCCAAATGGCTCCTCTTAATAAGTGGAAGCTGTATCGCAAAGATACAAGGTATAGCCAACACGATGCTTGGTCTTTGTTTGAAGCTATGCTTGAAAACGAATTCATTCCTTTCCCTGCTCCAGCATTAACTCAACTTAAACCTTTCTTCAATAAAAAAAACTAGGCAGCTTTGCGTAAGCCCTAGCGTCAACCCTTTATCATTTCATTCAATGTTTGGTTTCGTTCTTGGTGTAGCTACAGATTTGTTCCGTGAAGTTGCGTATGCAGCTATGGGAGCAGCTTGTGCTTTTGCTATTAACTATGTCACTTCTTTCTTCTCATGACTCAGATCACTTCAACCAAACTTGATAAGCTCAATACATTTGAGTTGTATCAACATCATGCTGCATTAAAAAGTAGCTTTGATTTTCTTACACCTGAATCTCAAGAGTTAGTTCTTGCTGAACTAGAAGCTTGTTCTCTTCTTCGTTCTAGAAAAATTGATGGTCTTTACTATCAAATCAAAAAGAATGAAGCTGCAGTAGAACGTGGCAAAGAAATTAAAAAGGAAATTGATGATGCAATCAAACATCATCAAGCACAAGTTAACTCTATGCGTTCCATGCTTATGGAGTTAAGGCGTAGAGGTTTTGCAAAAGACAATAAGCTCATAGGTAAAGATTATGAATTTACTATTTCACCCGTCAAAGATAAATTAGAAATTTCTAGTGCTGTTGATGACTGGTCTGCTGACGAACGTACCAAGTACGCTATGGTGAAGAAGACCACAACCTTAACTGATTGTACAAACATTGATGGGGATGTTTTGTACACTGACGAAAAGGTTAAATTTGAAACCATACCTAATCCAGATGCCATTTTCAACGCCTACGAAAAAGGTGAACTACTTCCCACGGGAGTCAAAATCGTACCAAACTATGCCATCAGAACTCGAATCATCCTGGATCAAACACCATCCAAATCTACAAGCAAGCTTCTATCAAAATCTTGATGTACCTAAAAACATTAAAGATGCTGAGTTGCGTATGCAGTGTTCACGCCAAGCAGTAGAAGATATTGATCTTCAACTTACAATTGTTGATCAAGAAATTGCTTTGGAAAACGAACAGGAAGTTCCTTACAACGACAGTAAGGTAGATGACTTTCGAGAACACAAACTAAAGCTAATGAAGGCCAAGCGCTATCACAACAATGCAGCTAATGCTTACTGGTATTACATGCAAGTTGCGGTAGGATAGTCGAAAAGGAGTGTCATGAATTCAAAAAATTACGAGGAACATATTTACTACATCCTCGATCATTTTACGAAAGGTGGCACTCCTCTCCCGGCTTTAATTGGTAACAAGCTTGAATGGCAGGTCACCACGTTAGTGGCTGGCCTGCTTGCTAATGAGCACGTCTCTTCTTCTCTTGATGCTGAAGACCTTGTTGATGCTGCTATTAACTATGTCAACATCATTCAATCACGTTTAGGTTACTATCAAGATTCCAAGGTAAATAACCTAGAACATTTACTAGATAAGTAATATAATTTTAAAAAGTAACTTACTGATCAGTGACCAAACCTATCGCTCAGATTACATTCTCTGTTGATATTGAAATTGAATACGATCCTTTTCAAGGACGTACCGCTAAAGAATTTGCAGAGATTGTCCATGATGATTTAATTGATTCTTTATGGGAAATGCGAAATGGTACCGTGCAAGGCTTGTTCACCGATGTAAAATCAGTTGAAGTAATTGGTGAATGATGGACACTTCCTACCTTCAGGGCTGGAATGTTACTGAGCAACAGCAAAGAGTAACATTTATGGCACACATGTACAAGTGCTCTGGGCGTGAGTCAAAAGACCATCCTCTTCATGGTGTTTACACTGGACTTTGGCAAGACTTCTGTTTAAAAGAAGCTGGTCCTACTTGTCGTCAAATGTATTTCGATCGTTTAAATGCGATTGAACAATTCATTAACATGGAGGAATTAAAAAAAGGAGAGCAGTTTATGGCTACCCTCCATGATTAATAATGATCTTGTCTCTGACTTTGAAGACATCATCTGTGGGGCAACAGAAATGTTTACCGCACAAGAAATTTATGATGCTTTAAATGAAGCTATTGTTAAACAAATTGCCTGGCACAACGCTGAACTTAGGACTCTTCTTGATCTTCAGTGGTTAGTGACGGGTGCTTCAAAGGATCAGACTGATCATTAATAATAGCTTGTGCTCTTTTATAAAACATATTGTTTGTTTGACCCACCGCTTCAAGGTGGGTTTTAATTTTCTCCCAATTGTCCCTTGTGTATTGATCCACAGTAATTAGCAAAGTCAAGTTTACGTTGAGCCTTGTCTGCTTTACGAATAAGCCGTTGAGCTTCTTCTCTCGATAAACAACGCTCAGCTTTTACATTAAGTGTTTGTAATTTTTTATATTGTTTTAATGGTTTCATTTACTAGACCTCCCGGTTCCGATGTTTGTAATGAGAGCTAACACAGTAGCCACTTGTCCAGCAAATGTCATCTCTAATCTTTTACCCATTTCTGGGCATGCCTTTAGACCGCCATGGTCCATGCAATAGAACAAAGAATGACCCAAGAAAAATAATTGAGACGCAAAAATTACTCCTAAAAAACTTAAAAGTACCTTTTCTTTTTGCGATAGATTCAATCTCTTTCTATATTGTCTGGTATGTAATATTCATTATATTCTATATGTTTTGCTACAACTTCATGTAGCTGCCAATATCTTTGGTACCAATCAGCTATTAATCCATAGTGTGGAAGAAGAAAGTAATCGTCTTCATTCTTTTCTAATAACTCACGTAACTCCTCCATATCTATCTTAGTAGAATAGAAAACAACAATATAATAGCTGGGCTATGTATAGTGGAATCCCTTTGGAACAACCTGAACAAACTGTAGAGCGGCAAGAGGATCCAGTATCCAATGATCCACAGCCCAAGAGTAAGCGTGAACCCGTAGGAAGACTTGCCAATGAACTCATCAATCTTTCTAGTGAGGTGGCGCACCTCATGTTGCAATCTCATTTGATACACTTCAACTACGAAGCAGCTAATTTTTTTGGTGTGCATAAGTTCACCAAGAAACAATATGAGAAGCACCAGGAACAACTGGATCGCCTTGGCGAATTGGTGCGCTCTCTTGATTTCATGATGCCAATGTGTTGCAAAGGTTTGTTTAGTGCGTATAAAAAATTTGATCATATTGATTCATATGCTGGTGGATCAATGCTCTATGTCTATTATAAGAACCTTGAAGAGTTTGGAATGAACTGCAAAAAGGTTGCCAAGCTAGCGGCTAAGCAAGAAGCTTACGACATTGAAAATTATTGTGGGGAACTTATCGAAGATGCATTCAAATCTTCTTGGATGATTAAAGCTACGCTACGCAAGAACTAAGATACTCCACTGCATTTAATAATTGTTTTGGGTCATCATTCATATGGCCCAAAGCTACGTTGCAATTGTGACATAAAAGACCACGCACTTTATTAGTGCTATGGCAATGGTCTACGTACAAAGATTTAATTGGTTTACACTTACAAATCTTGCAGCAATGATTTTGTGCGGCTGCCATTTCATCATATTCTTGTTCTGTAATCCCATACCGATGTTTAAGATTACGTTTACGAGAAGACACTAAAAGTATTTACTTTTCTAAATGATAACAAAAAAGCGGGTGACTAGCCCGCTATTTATTCCTTAACCGTCCCGTCTTGAACATCTTGTACTAGAAGTTAAAGCCCTTCGACTATCGGGCTGGTGCAACTATAGCCCAAATAATGTCATCGTAACGACCACGACTAGGGCGGTTGTCATAAACTCTTATGTTGTTACGTTCTTCTTCTGGTACAGCTTCGGTTAATACATCGACATGATTAATATCTTGGATATCTTCAATGATTAGAACACCACCAGGTTTAACCATTGGGTAATAATGCTCAACAGCAAATACTTGTGACTGTAATGTATGTGGTCCATCATCAATAATCACATCAAATCCTTCTGCGCATTCATCAGAAAACATTTTTAAGCTGCCTCCGTTGTATGCATCACCTTGATAGAAGTCATAACGATCAGGGTCCATTTGATCCCAGATAGAATCAGGAACAATATCCTGGATATCTGAAAGGAACAAATAAAACTGGGGTAGATATTCATGCCACAACAAGGAAGATCCTCCATGTTGTACGCCAATTTCTAACAGAGTGCCTCGTTGTTTCTCACGATAAGGCTTTAACAATTCTGCATAAATACCTGTGTAGTTATGGATTGTATTTTTATCTGTTCCTCCAGCTACTTCAAATCCGTTAACATTTAAATTGTCAATCAGTTTGACAAGGCCAGTATCAGGTTCCTCCCACTTGTTTCTTTGTTTCATCACTTGTTCGTTTAAATATCTATTACTATACAATTTTTTCTCATAAGGTTGTGTGTAATGCATCGCTTTATCAATACGATTTAAATTACTTTCCCACAAATTACTAGCAATAGGTTCTCCTGTACCAATCCAAAACTCTCGCCAATAACGATTGGGATGCTTTAGATATTCATCTGATAACCCAGCTACATAACTAGACTTAGCCCACCAAAAACCACCAGAGAAATGAGGGTGATAACCCATTGATGTTTGTTCTTGCCAGTTAACACCGACTACATCTGACGGTGGTTTCAATGCAGTATCACCTAAAACAAGACGATTGAGACATTCTTCCCATTGATGAATACAGAAAAATTCCATTAGATGACGCCAGTCATCAGTGTATTGTGTTCGACGTGATACACCTTTAGTGTGCATATACAGCACAGCGGCATCATCATTCTCTTTGCACCATTGATGTAGTGCTTCTAACGTCTCAGTCTCCTCCTGCTTATTCTGATTCTCGCACGCAATAGCTTTACCTGGAAGAGACAATAAGTCAAGGCTGCCGTTAAACCCAATGTAGAAATGATCCAGTTGTTCATAAAGCTTACTTGCAAGGAGGGCACCTAATTGTTCTAGATACATGTCCTCCCAGTTATCACCTGGGAAGACATGATAAAACACTGCATATTTCATTGGTGATCCTGTACTTCGTCGATGTAAATGTCCGGCATCATTGTAATGATCTTACCTTTATATCCATCGTGGCGTAACTTTGTTGTAATGTAACCGGCAAAATTGTGTGCCAAAATCACAACATTATCTGGCTCATCTTCCAGCATGAACGTACGGCTATGGATTTTCATGCCAGTACCAGGTACAAATTTACCTTGCTTCTCTGGTGTGTCGTCAACAACATACTCACCATTCTCTGCTGTCTTTTGCAGTGCATTCAAATAGACACAACCTTTTGCTGCTGCCCCAAAGAAAACTGTCTTGCCTTCTAGTTTGTTTAAGAAAACACTGTCATCAATAATTTTTCGATAGGACTGGCTGTAAAAAGATTTATAATCGTAGGCTTCTTCTTGTGCAATAAATTTTTCTGCTGCTTCTGTATCAGCATAAAATTCTTTGTTAGTAATCCATAAACGCATTGATCCCCCATGGATATCTACTTCTTCTGCATGATAGATATTAAGACCAAATTGGGATAATAATTTTTTTAGAGGTTTGACCATCCAGTAGTAATAATGTTCGTGGTAGAACTGATCAAACTGAAGTGTTTGAATCGTACGTAATGTATAAGGAAACTCAAGAATCCAGGTGCCGTCAAGCTTTTCAGCAATGCCTTCAACAAACTTTTCAGCATTGGGAGTGTGCTGAAAAACATTTGTTGATGTAATAAGGTCTGCTTTAGGTACGTCTGTATCCTTATTAAAGTAATCGTTGACGTAAGTAATACCCTTTGTTTCGTTTTCTTTTTTAAACGAAGCGCTAGCGTCTACATTATATAAATTTAATTTTTCTTTTGTTTGTGACTGAAAAGCACTAAGCAACGTACCGTCATTGCCACCGATGTCAATAATGGTCTGATGTCGTAGGTGTTTAATATCATGCCACAGTTCCCGGCAATGATAGGTATAAGGCATGCTTACGCCAGAGTGATACAAATAATCTTTGTATAGTTCATCACTAGGTACTGTTGTATCTAGTTTGACCAAAAGATCATCATCAATTGTGGCGCAAAGCTGATATTGTTTGGCGTTAAGCGCAGCTTCTTTTGATTTACAAAGGTTATTAACCAAAGGTTGAACACCTAAGTTTAATAAAATCATTTCACCAACGGAGTTTTTCTCGACGTGCGGGATTGAACGCCCAGTAGTTGATGGGTAATCCTTTGTTGAAGGGAGTTTCATACTTTTCTTGGCCGGGTTTTCCGCCCCATTTGTTTACATAATACATATAATTTTCTTGAAATGTATATTGATTTTTCTTTTTGAATTTGCTTGAGCTATTTAAAGTGCTCGATCTGTCGTGTGTATTGAATAAAGGCAGGTGTATGACGTCGGCTTTAGCTAACTGAATCCGACGTTTGTAATCATTGTCTTCAAAGTAACCAGGAAAGAAATTCTCATCAAGCAGTCCGACTTTCTCAATAAGGGCTGGCGTAAAAATAAACCCGCACATGTCGTCAATACCTACTCCTAAAAATACCCCCTCTTTAAAATCCACCTCTAGTAGGGTTTTATATTGGTTTTTAGCTACCCACCAATCAAAGCCTGTGACAATCCAGTGGTCACAATCAGTATTGTCACGTATGATTTGGTTCACCGCACCAGGGTACCCAGAGTTTTGATTGTTACTAACGACAACGATTTCTTTAATGTGTTCTGGCTTGTTATCACAAATCCAATCGATGGCTTCATCTACGGACGGATCTAGTCCCATTGAATTATCTAGGACGTAATAGCGCTTTGTAGGAACATCAATGGTCTTGAAATGACGTACTAATTTCTCACCCTGAACCATAACTGGCACAGCAATAAGATCCAAGCACTCCATGATTTTCAAGCTACAATTAAATTAATATACACAACTTACCGTGGTTGATACGGATAAATCTGCAACTGTCTACGAACTATTCAACGAAGATCCAGAAACTTTTCTTGATTTAAATTCAAAGCCAGCTAGGGTTTCAATTAACGGTAAACGTCATTACGAAACCCCATTTCAAACAGGCCCAGCCGCTTCTGTTACTACAATTATTTCTGAGACAGCGTCTGAAGCCAATAAGAAGAAGTTAGAGATGTGGGCAAAACAGAACCCTGGCGTGAAAGAAGCTGCAGCAGAACGTGGTACTGCGATACATAGCTGTATGGAGATGTTCCTGAAGAAAGAAGACGTTGACGTTCCTCAGGAGTATCAAGAATTTTGGACTGGTATGCCTGAGATTCTCGGACAATTTCAAGAAGTCCTTTGGGCAGAAACACCCTTGAGGGATGACCACCAGTTCGCTTTATCCGAAGATGGTATTGGGCGTGTGTGGGGGCGGGACGAGGAAGAGAGACCATGGGTTGGTAGCCCTGACATCATTGGAGTTGCTGGCAACAAACTAACGCTTGCTGATCTTAAGACTAGTGTGAAACCTTACTGTCGTTGGTGGCCTAAAGAATTAGAAAAGGGTTCCCCCGAATGGAGGGCCAGACTCGGTGGTTATATGAAATTCCAAAAGTGCTGTCTTCAACTCGGAGCTTATGCTCTCGGAATCGAGCAGACACTTAATATGAAAGTACAGCAAGCCGCTATCATTGTCTCGACACCCGAAGACACGCAATTGTTTAAAATCTCGCGTCGTCATCTTGATAGCTGCCAACAGAAATGGTTAAAGGTTGTAGCTGAATACTACAACCAGATCGACAACTGTATTGTTTACGACATTGATAATATTTAATTCTTAAGGGGCAAAAGGTCCCATGTTGCTTTGGTTCCCAAAATCTCCCAGGCTTACCCCAAAGAGATTGCTTAGGTTTGATGGGCTATTTGGAAATGCTTTGGGGAATAAAGCTTGTACTTTGTTCGAGACTTTTCCTCCTCGTTCTGCATAATCTTTTAAATACTTTTTAATATATTTTTTATCTTGCCCTTCATAGTCCAGAGCAGCTTTATAATCCTTTTTGCCAAACCCTTTACCAAAGGCTTCTCTTGCTTTATCCATCCCAATGTTTGGAGCTGTAGCATTACGATTTAATTGTTCAGTTAAATAAGTAGCAAATGTTGCTCCATCTTTACCTGAATCAAAATCTTTAACACCTGAACGCCTTAACATTTTGTTCATACCTTTGTCTTCTCCTCCTTCATCTAAATACCACTGATACATATTTTTCTTACTTGCTCCGGGTCTATCTCCTCCTCCTGATTTTTGATTTTGATAAAAATCATTTTCAAAAGCTTTAACCATTTGTTTATAATCACTCTTTCCTTCTTTACCAGTTCTAATATTGGTTAAGCCAGCATATTGAGCTGCTTTAAACATGTCATCTTCTGACATGCCTTTATCTTTTAGTTTGCTATATAGCTTAGTTAATTCTGGGTTATTACTTGCACCCATAAGTTCATTTACTGTTTGCCCATCTTTTCCATAATGCCCTCCTTCTCCTTTGGCTAATTTTAAAAATTCGTCAAAACTTCTTCCATCAAAACTAGGTTTCTTATTAAAGTCAGGCGTATCCTTCCCTCCGCTTTTTCCCTCTAAAAAACGTTTTGGTGTATTAAAAGAAGGAACTTCACCAGTTTCATCTAAGTCAGGTAATTTCAAACCATCTTTACCGCCTTTACCGCCTTTGCCTCCTTTGTCATCTTGGTTGCCTTCGTTATTTCCACCTCCAGGGGAACCTCCACTACTGTCATCGTCGCCTACTCCGGCGAGACTTTGTCTATACATATCCACATAAGCAGTATTTTCATCTAATGCTTTTTGTGCATAGTCTGGCAAACTATAGTTTCCTTTAGCTGCATATTCACTTTTATCTTTCACTCTTGACTGATAGCCAGGTACTCCCTCTCCATAAGTAGGTTGACCGTGCAAACGTCCTTCTAATGCTGCACCTGTATCTCTAATTGGTGTATTAAGACTAGCAATTTGATCTCTTACATCTTGTAAACTTTCTTTCATTTTGTCATAATCAATACCCCCTGGCCTATTGCCATAATCAGAAGGATTAAAGGGAGGATTGGGATTGTAAGCCATAACTTGTCATTCTTTATCCTTATTTTAAGACAAAATATTTACAGGTCTTTTTGGATTTCATTCAACTAAGATAAGGAAACACAAAAACAATCTATCTCATGGTCCACAAGATCCAAATGGGCCAGTGGATTGCTCATATCCTTCACACCATGGCTTCGGCTAGTGATGGTGACTGCTTTCTGCTGCCTACTGAAGCACATCTACATGCTTATGAAATAGCAAAAACTACAACAAATTCTTCAAAAAGTTTTAGAGTAAAGATCGAACAATGAGCCTGATGTCAAATCAAAATTTCAATGCGCTTAAGCCCGGCGAAATTAATCTTTCCTTAATACCTGTTGACTGGCCGTTGACCCCTTTAGGAGAAAATAAAAACCCATACAAAACAGGCTGGCAAAACAAACCATTTACAGTCAATGACATTGCTCATGAAATCGAAGAAGGTCTTTGCAAAGCTGTTGGCCTATTAGGTGGTCCGGTTTATAACGAACCTTACGGTTTTGTTTGGGTTGATATTGATGGTCCTACCGTTTATAAAAAAATTGAGGAGCTAGCCGGGTGCCCTGTAAATGAAGCACTGCCTGCAACTCTGACAATCTGTTCTGGTCGTGAAGGTCGTGAGCGTAAACTCTACAAAGTATCCAAAGACACATGGGATCATTTCATCCGCAATAAATATTGCTGGCATGCAGAGGGTAATCGCGAAAAACTTGAAATACTTTGGAAGCGTCATCAAGGTGTTTTGATGGGTTCGCACCCAGACACTGAAGGTTATTACACAAAAGAGCAAGAAGATTTTACGTTTGTTAACCAGATTACCGAGCTGCCAGCTTGGATCCTTTCTGAAATCAAAGCTAAGAACAAAAAACAAGGGGCTCCTCAAGAAGAAACGACCCGTGTTTTTGGGCCAAATTTTGCTATCAATTCTTTTATTTCAATCGAACGTACGATTCAAGAAGCAGTTGAAGCAATGTGGGCAATGCCTCCAGAGGCTGCTGATGACTACGATATCTGGATTACGATCGGACAATCTTTACATTCTGTTGATGATACACTTCTAGATCCTTGGGATGACTGGTCTAAACAATCTAGTAAATACAAAGAAGGTGAATGCCATCGTCGTTGGTTGTCGTTTTCAAAAGCCGGTGGTCGAGGGATTGGTTCTCTCTTCCATCTGGCAAAAGAAAACGGTTGGACTCCTGATCAAGCCTATAAAGGATTGAATGTTGACGATACTCTTCTTGAATTTGCCGTTCAACAATTAGAACAATTTGAAAAGCAAGCAATGCAATCATCTTTTACGCCTAAGGCTCCATCACGTAAACGACAACTCAACACACCAATTCAAGAAACAAAAGAAGACAAGAAGGCAAAACGAAATAAATCTGATGATTTTCTCATCAGTATTCTCATGGGTATGTACCAGGGAAACTTTTTGTTTTCTCAAGGGCATGATGAATTCTTTATGTATGGGATCAAATCTCCTGGTCTTTGGTCACCTTTAAATGAACTAGAGGCAAAGGCAGATATTTACAATAAACTTGATCTGATTAAAGAAGAGCATTTGCCACGGGGTTTTGGTCCTCGGCTGATCAACGACATGTATTCCATGTTGAAGATGCAGCTTTCTTTCGATGAATGGAATGAAAATAAAAATCTTTTACTATTTAAAAATGGTGTCTTAGATGCAGGTAGTCTTGCTTTGATGCCTTTCCAAAGGGAGTATTACTTAATTCAACTGCTCCCTTATGACTACAATCCGACAGCAGATTGTGAGGCAATTATTAAATGGTTGAAGTTCACACAAGATGGAGACTGGGGACGAGTGCAAGTTCTTCGTGCTTGGTTACGTGCTGTCTTAATGGGAGCATCTGATATCCAAAAGTTTGTCGAGATTGTGGGTCCTGGTAAATCAGGTAAATCTACCTATGCCAACTTATGTAATGCACTAGTGGGGGACGAAAACACCACGATCTCAACCTTGGAACACCTTGAGAAAAATAGATTTGAAACGGCAAACCTGTATAAAAAGAAACTACTTTTGTTCAATGACGTTGAACGTTATGGCGGAAGTGTTTCTATTTTGAAAGCTTTGACTGGTCGTGACCTCCTGCGTAATGAGCATAAATACCAGGTTGGTAAGCAGAAACCATTTAAATTTGATGGTCTTTGCATGATCACTGCTAACGAACCTATTCAGACAACTGATCCAACTTCTGGATTGGCACGTCGTCGCTTAACAATTCCTTTTAACAATCCGTTTAGAGGCACAGCAAAACAACAAAAAACTTTGATCGACATGGATGATCAAGGTAATGCTTTCGGTGAGTTCGCTCCATTGCTCCCTGGTTTGGTGAACTGGTTGCTTGATATGTCCCATGATCAGATGCGTGAATACCTGATGGAGACAAATAAAAATGTGGAGTTCTTCGCTGATTACACTATTGATCAGCAACTTAAGTCCAATCCTGTTAAAGATTGGATGCATCATTGCTTGGTATTTGAATTAAATACCTCAGCTCAAATTGGTTTTAAGAAATTTGCTCCTCAAGGAAGCTCTACGCATTATGCCAAAACAAGTGAATGGTTGTACGCCAGCTATTGCGAGTTCTGTATGAATTCCAATAACAACATCATGTCTCGCTCTCGTTTCGAGTCATTGTTGATGGACATCTTCAATCATCAACTACACCTTAATGTGTACGCCAAACGCAATACAAAAGGATTACGCATCTTTAATATTGCTATTCGTAGTGGCAATCAACGTTTTGAAAGTTACCCTTCTTTGATTGATCTAGGGGAAAATCCTGATCGGTATAAAGATTTTTATGGGCAAATTGACGTTGGGTATAAACAACACTTACCAAATAAACCAGAATAATTGTTATAGTTAGGTCAGTTTTATTGATCTAATGTCTAAAAAACCTAAGATCTTATGGTCGGGTGACATCGTTGCCCGCACTGGTTTTGCACGGGTAACTGAGAACCTGATTACCAGGCTTAAAGATCGCTATGAGATTGTCATCTTAGGTAATAACTGGTGGGGTGATGCTAATGAATTCCAATCAGAATTCAAAATGTATCCTTCATCTAACCGTTTCCAAACAGAACCGTTTGGTGTGCAGCGCATTCGTGAAGTAGCTGAGAAAGAACAGCCTGATTTGATTTTCGTTAACAATGATGCATGGATTGTTAACCAGATCTATAGCAAAATCAAGGACTATCACGATGCTGGCAAGTTTAAGTTTGTTGCTTATATGCCAATGGACAGCTATGGCTGGACTGGTTGCTTAACTGATTACGCTAATAGTTGGGATGGCATTGTTGTTTACACAGAATTCGGTGCTCACGAATTTCATTCGGCTGGGATTGCGAAGCCTGTTACTGTTATCCCACATGGTGTTACGGACGGTCAGTTCTTCCCTATGGATACGGTTGAGTGTCGTAAGAAATTAAATCTGGCAGAAGAAGGTTTTATTGTTTTTAATGGCAATCGGAACCAGGCTCGCAAACGGATCGACATTACCATTGATGCTTTTGCTGAGTTTGCTATTGGGCGTCCTGATACCAAGCTCTACTTGCATATGGGTAAAAAAGACCAAGGTTGGGATGTCATGAATCTCTTTGGTCGTGAGATGAGAAAGCGTGGGCTTGATCCTAATGGACGTATCATCATGACCACTGATACTGCTCAGCCTCCTTCTGTTGACGTTGGCTTACTCAATATCATCTATAACGCCTGTGATGTTGGTGTAAACACCTGCAAAGGAGAAGGTCATGGTCTAGTTAACCATGAGCATGCTTCCTGTGGTGTGGCTCAGGTGGTGCCTAATCACACGTCTTGTAAGGAGATCTTCGAGGGAGCAGCACCTCTGATTGACAACTGCTTCATTGATGTAGACATGAACTACAACCGAGACATGCCAGTGCCTAGCGCTGAGCACTTGACTGAAATCTTGGTTGAGCTATACGAAGACCGTCAAAAGTTAAGTGACGTTGGTCAAGCTTGTTATGAACGTGCTACAGATCCCAAATACCAATGGGACACCATCGCAGAACAGTTCAACGAGGTGTTTGAGGAAACGTTAAAGGATCCTGTGGAGGTGGATAAGCCTGTTGTACGTAAACCCAAGCGGCGAAAGAAAACTCCGGTAACAGCGTGAACTTTTTGGGGCCTTTTGGGTCCCAATTTTTTTGGGTGGGCGGAGTTTGATTGTCTCATTTCAATCTCAGCCCTGCTGTAATCCATTGCGAGAAAAGGGGTTCCAGCTATTAGGGCGGATCTCGACCCCCCTAAACCTCTTAGTCTTAGTGTAACGACCTTTTTGGGGTACATTAATGGGTGACACTTTGGGGTGAATGGGCTTTAAAGTTGTCGCCCAAAACTGTCGCCCAAAACTGTCGCCCAAAAAGGTCGTTTTTACTATAATAAGAGTAAATAGGGGGTGAGAATGATAAGACTCACGTGAGATCCACTGCGCCGCAGTCGATTTACATCGAAAACAAAGTCCGCCCTGAGACACCAAAGTCCGCCCTAACCATGGCAAACACCCTCACCAACCGCAAATACAGAGCTAAAAGCATCCTGGATGGCCTGAATTTTAGGTACCTTCCTGATGAAGAGGACGAGACCCTGGAGGCTTTGGGTTATTACAGAGGTTTCTCTTGTCCTTTGGGGCATCAAATTAGAGATAAACAAGAGCATTGGTGTTACCACTGTGTGCGCCGCATCCAGGGGAACATCTGTGGTTTAGACATTAATTACTTACATAACATTTACCAACAAGATGCAAGAGAAGTTTTAAGTCTTGTAGAAATTAAAAAACCAACAGAGTGTTGGCCCATTCATTTAGAAGATGATCTTTACAGGGAATATAAAACACCAAAAAGAATTAATTTTCCTTCTTATCGCACTGGTCAAATGGATCGCCGCACTGATCGTGTCAGTATCCATAAAGCAATTTATACATTTACCTGGGGTGATGTTGGTAGTATGCGAGTGAGTCGGCGGTGTCGTAATAAATGGTGTGGTAATCCATTGCATATGTGCTCCAGCTGGAATCGAGCAGATGTATTAAAAGACTTTCATTATTTAGATCTTGAATTAAACCCAAAGAAATTATTACTCATGGCAAAGCGTCATCGG